>Ga0209692_10000134_pt1 | contig 244703 bp, 236 predicted proteins | sample tdDd472_FD_187129 | JGI IMG/M metagenome (GOLD analysis project Ga0209692, IMG submission 187129) | Marine sediment microbial communities from the Atlantic coast under amendment with organic carbon and nitrate - tdDd47.2 (SPAdes)... | ecosystem: Environmental > Aquatic > Marine > Coastal >... | reverse complement strand
CGCGTGGCGGCTCCATCATGGCGAAATGGTGTTTGCATTATCATAAGCAAAACTTTCTGTGGGATCATTTTGACGATATCTGCGAGATTGCCAAACAATATGATGTGGCGATTTCTTTGGGTGATGGCCTGCGCCCGGGATCCATTGCGGACGCCAATGATGAAGCCCAGTTTGCCGAATTGCGCGCCCTTGGCGTTTTGCAAAAGAAATGTATGACCCATGACGTTCAGTGCTTCATCGAAGGGCCGGGTCATGTCCCCATGCACAAGATCAAGGAAAATATGGACCTGCAACTCGAAGTCTGTGACGAGGCACCGTTCTATACACTAGGCCCCCTTGTCACCGATATTGCAGCGGGTCATGATCATCTGGCATCGGCCATCGGCGCGGCAATGATCGGCTGGTATGGTTGTGCGATGTTATGTTACGTCACCCCGAAAGAACATTTGGGCCTGCCCAACCGGGACGATGTGAAAGAAGGTGTGATGGCCTATAAGGTTGCTGCCCATTCTGCCGATCTGGCCAAAGGACATCCCGGTGCGCGTCTACGTGACGACGCCATGAGTAAAGCGCGTTTTGAGTTCCGTTGGCGCGATCAGTTCCATTTGGCGCTTGATTCGGAAAAATCATTGGAATTCCACGACGAAACCCTGCCGGCGGAAGGCGCGAAAATCGCGCATTTCTGCTCCATGTGCGGGCCGAAATTCTGCTCCATGCGCATCAGCCATGAAGTGAAGGCAGAGGCGCAAAAAGGCATGGCCGAAATGTCGGAGAAGTTCAAAAAAGAAGGCGGCGAGATTTATAAAAAGATCGATGCCGCAGAATAAACCTAAAACCACATCATCAACATGAACAAAAAGGGAGGCATTTGCCTCCCTTTCTTACGTCCCGGCATATAGTTTAGAAAGATTATGAGCTATGCATTTTCTGTAAATCACACCTGCAAAAACAATAATTGTTGTCCCCATCAAGCAGGCGTAAAGAGGGCGCAAATATCACACAACCCCTTAGAGAGACAAACACCATGTCCTTACCTTACCCGATTACTTCTTACGCTAGCCACCATGTTGATCTGACCGGTGGTGCGTTGGACAAATTCGAAAACTTCATCATTGCTAAAACAACAAATGTTGTGTCTTCTGTTCGCACATACAATGCACTGAAAAAATTGAGCGAACGTGAACTGATGGATATCGGCCTGACACGCGCCGACATTCTGCCTGTTTCCAAAACAGCATTGTCTGGCGCACGTGCGGCTTAAGAATAAAGCTTCTGCCAGCAGATAACCTCATCAAATATAAAGGGCCGTAAACTCATAATTGGTTTACGGCCCTTTATGTTTATCATCCAGAAAATACGCCCATAAGCATTTACTCTGCGGGTTCCTCAATTGGAGTGGAGCGTGTCCAGACAACCTCCAGACCGGGTTCTGGATTATCTGGAATGAGGCGAGATAGCATCAATGACAGAACCGCCAACCCCGCCCCGGTTAAGAAGACTGCTGCCGGCGAGGCTATCCATAACAAACCGTAAAGCGCCGGCAAAACCACGGCTGCAATATGGTTGATGGTAAAGGACACCCCTGCCGTCGGGGCAATATCTTTCGGATCAGCAATTTTCTGGAAATAGGTTTTGATCGCAATCGCCATCGAAAACAGCAAATGATCCACCACATACAGCACCACAGCAACCCACGGGCTTTCAACAAAGGCATAACCGACAAAAACCAAAATCAGACCGATATATTCCAAACCTAACGAGCTTTTTTCACCCAATCGCCCAATCAATTTGCCAATGCGCGGGGCAAAAAACATATTCATCGCCCCATTGATCAAAAACAAAATGGAAATGGCGGCCGCATCAAATCCGAACTTTTCCACCATTAAAAAGCCCGCAAAGACAACAAAGATTTGACGGCGTGCCCCGCTCATAAACGTCAGGGCATAAAACAGCCAATAACGTTTGCGTAAAATAATCTTCTTGTGTTGTTCCACCCCCTGATTAAAACGCGGAAAAGCCCACCAGCAGAACAGAGCCAAAATCACACAGGCCCCGCCGCCCAGCACATAGACCACTTCCATGTCAACCTTCAGCATGTCCAACATAACCCAGACCAAAGCGAACGCGATCAACGAGGCAAAAGAACGCATCGCAATCACTTTACCCATCTTGTGTGCGGCTGTTTTTTTATCAAACCATTGCAAAGACAGTGACTGATTGACCGTTTCATAATAATGAAACCCGATCGACATCAAAACCGTTGTGGCATAAAGCCCGATTTCTGATGGGAAAAATCCTGTAATCGCCGTCCCGACTCCAAGAAAGACGAGAGAAACCAGCCCCAGCGTCTGTTCGCGCATCATCAATAACAAAAACACAGCCGTAAAAGCCAGAAAGCCCGGAATTTCGCGTAACGATTGGAGAATGCCGATTTCAACACCGCTGAAATTCGCGCGTTCAATGACAAAGTTATTCAGCAAAGCCTGCCAAACACCAAAAGCCAATGCCATTGCAATCGCCATAACGTAAAGCAGGTTTTCCGGTTTTTTCCATGTTTGAGGGGAAGACATTACAATGACCTTATTCTCTATTCATTATCAACTTTCATACTTTATAATGAAACAAAAATGTCGTATATAGGGGTTTATGACAAAAAACATCGCAAAAAAGACACCTATTTTTGGTCTTCGCCCCTTCCTCACACATGATGGTGTGGAAATTGATGATTTTGATAAACTCCCCCGTGACATCAATTTAAAGGAAGTTCTAAGGCTCCCGGACCATGAGATCCATCCCCATCAGCACATCTGGGGACAACTTCTTTATGCCTCACACGGGGTCATGCAGGTTATGGCACAAGGACATATCTGGGTCATTCCCCCACAACGCGCGGTCTGGATTCCACCAAATGTGGAGCATGCGATTAAGGTTATCTATAAAGTTCGTCTGCGCAATGTCTACATTTCCCCCACTGTCATGCAAGGCTTACCTAAGCATTGTCAGGTCATGCACATCAGCCCGCTTTTGCGCGAAATTATTGCTGAAGCCGTTCGTTTCCCTCCCCTATACGACACCGATGGACCGGAAGGGCGTTTAATGCGCGTGTTGTTAGATTGCCTGAAAGCAACCCCGTCTACCCCGTTGCAATTACCGGTTCCGGACCAAGGAATGATAAAAACCATCGCAGACTTTTTAAAAGAAAATCCAGATGATGAAAAGACACTGGAAGATTGGGCGCAAGAATTGGGGACCACGTCACGCACCTTGGCACGCAATTTTAAAAAGCAAACGGAGATGACCTTTGGTCAATGGCGTCAACAAGCCCGCTTGTTAGAGGCCCTCAGTCGGCTGGCCGATCAGCAGCCCATTGCCCATATCGCACAGGATTTGGGCTATTCATCACAAAGCGCCTTTAGTGCCATGTTTAAAAAGGCACTCGGCGTCACACCCGGGCAATATTTTAAAACCGATTAGCGCTTAACGGTTAAGTCCACACCGGACAGATATTCATGTCCCAGTACAGCTGCTATAAACACACAGACACCAACGGCAAAAACAATGACGCCCTTGTGGGGTAACTGCTTATCCGGTACCTGAAACGCACCGTCACGCCGGTTGGTTAAAACGATTGTTGCGATGGCCCATAATGCCAAGCCGCCAAACAAGACAACCGCGCGTAAATCCCCATTCATCAAGGTATGCGCGACCGCCCACAGGCTAAACCCCGTCAATTGTGGATGGCGAACTGTACGTGAAAAATTGGATTTCAATTTTGATGCCGCCATCAGGACAAACCCTGCCAGAATCAGCAGCAAACACGGTGCCACGACGATGTCGTAAATATCGTATAAAACCGTCACGCTTTCAATTGAACGCCAGCCGACCACCATCAGGGCGACACTTGCCAAAATTACAAGTGCAAACAGCCCGCGATATGGCAGCGCACCGACTTTCTCAATCAAGCTTTGACGAAAATCAGGCGCAACGACAGGAACGAAATGAACGCTGCTCCAGACAATTAGACCGAGAAGGATCAATTCCATCGTTACGCCTCTTTTATAATAAACTCACTCTAACCGGCGAGTGCCGCTTCAATCGCAGCCAGTGCAACATTTGCTTTTGTGCCATCCGGGCCACCGGCTTGTGCCATATCCGCACGCCCGCCGCCGCCTTTGCCGCCTAACGCTTCCGATCCGATACGCACCAGATCAACGGCACTGTGCGTGTCTTTCACGTCATCGGTTACACCAACAACAATGGAGGCTTTACCGTCATTAATCGCAATAGCTACACAGACACCGGAACCGACTTGGTTTTTCATTTCATCAACCATCGATTTCAGTTCTTTACCCGGGATATCTTCAAGAATCTTCCCCAGATATTTAACGCCATTTACGTCTTTGATATCCGCTGCGCCACCGCTTGTGCCACCTGTGGCCAGTTTTTTACGCAAATCGGAAATTTCACGTTCCATTTTTTTGCGTTCTTCCAGCAAAGCTTCCACACGCCCAGGCACATTTGCCGGTGTGGCTTTCAACATGGCCGCCGCTTGATTTAAACGGTCTTCCTGTTCCGCCAGATAGGCAATAGCAGCAGATCCGGTCAAGGCCTCGATCCGGCGAACCCCTGCGGCAACAGCCCCTTCGCTCACGACTTTAAACAAGCCGATGTCACCCGTGCGCTTAACATGCGTTCCGCCACATAATTCCACAGAGAAGTTTTTATTCTTGTCAGTCCCCATCGTCACAACGCGGACCTCGTCACCATACTTTTCGCCAAACAGCGCCATTGCACCTTGTTCAATGGCTTCATCCGGCGTCATCAAACGGGTCACAACTTCGGTGTTCACGCGAATCTGTTCATTCACACGTGCTTCGACATCCGCCATTTCCGCAGCGCTTAATCCTTTGGGGTGCGCGATATCAAAACGCAAGCGTTCTTCGGCCACCAAAGACCCTTTTTGCGTCACATGCTCGCCTAGACGTTCCTGCAAAGCTTTGTGCAAAAGGTGAGTGGCGGAATGGTTTGATCGTACAGCCCCGCGTCGAACCGGATCGACAGTCGCATGAACATCTTCACCAAGCGTAATGGAACAGCCTTTGACCTTGCCCAGATGAATATGTAAATCGCCCAATTTTTTGGCGGTATCACGTACTTCAATCGTTGCTGTATCTCCGACACGTAACAGGCCGCTATCACCCACCTGACCACCAGATTCCCCATAAAACGGAGTCTGGTTTAAAACGATGGCAACCTCGCTACCGGGTTCCGCCCGTTTGACCATTTGCCCATCTTGAATGATCGCAACGATCTGACCTTCTGCCTCTTCGGTTTCATAACCCAGGAAATCTGTCGCCCCGACCTTGTCACGAACATCAAACCAGACACTTTCATCCGCGGCTTCACCAGAACCCGCCCAGTTTTTGCGCGCTTCTTCACGTTGTTTGGACATGGCGGCATCAAAACCATCCATATCCACATGAATCCCTTTGGGTTTTAAAGCATCTTGCGTCAAATCAACCGGGAAACCGTATGTGTCATAAAGCTTGAAGGCCACATCACCGGCCAATTCATCCCCTTCTGACAGGGTTTCGGTTTCCGCATCCAGCAAAGACAAGCCCCGGTCGAGCAATTTTTTGAAGCGCGCTTCTTCCAGTTCCAGCGTTTCCGTAATCAAAGCTTCTGCCCGAAGCAGTTCAGGGAAAGCTTGTCCCATCAATCCTGTTAAGGTCGGCACCAGTTTATGCATCAGCGGATCTTTCGCCCCGATAATATGGGCGTGACGCATCGCGCGGCGCATAATGCGGCGCAAAACATATCCACGGCCTTCATTAGACGGCAAAACACCGTCGGCTAATAAGAAGGAACAAGACCGTAAATGGTCCGCGATAACACGGTGTGAGGTATTGAAATCACCATCCGGGTCTGTTGACGTTTTATCTGCGGAGGCCTCGATCAACTTACGCAGTAAATCCACATTATAATTATCATGTGTGCCTTGTAAAACAGCGGCAATCCGTTCCAATCCCATGCCGGTATCAATGGACGGTTTGGGCAGTTCAAGTCGATCTTCAAGGGTCTGTTCATATTGCATGAAGACCAAGTTCCAGATCTCGATAAAACGATCGCCGTCTTCTTCTGCTGAACCCGGAGGCCCGCCCCAAATATGGTCGCCATGATCATAAAAAATCTCGGAACAGGGGCCACACGGTCCTGTATCCCCCATCGCCCAGAAATTATCCGAGGTCGGAATACGAATGATTTTTTCGTCCGGCAATCCCGCGATTTTCTTCCAAAGATCAAATGCTTCGTCATCTTCATGGTAGACAGTGACCAGCAATTTATCTTTGGGCAGGCCGAATTCCTTGGTGATCAAATTCCACGCAAGCTCAATCGCCATATCCTTGAAATAGTCACCGAATGAGAAATTCCCCAACATTTCAAAGAACGTATGGTGACGTGCTGTAAAACCAACGTTTTCAAGATCGTTATGTTTCCCGCCGGCGCGCACACATTTTTGCGATGTGGTCGCACGGCTGTAATCACGATGTTCCAGACCTGTAAATACGTTTTTAAACTGAACCATCCCCGCATTTGTAAACATCAGTGTGGGGTCGTTTCGCGGAACCAACGGAGAAGAGTCCACAATCTCGTGGCCATTCTTACCAAAATATTCCAAAAACGTTTTACGAATATCATTCGCGCTTTGCATGGGCTTCACTTCGTTTGTTTATCACGTCAAGAAGGTAGGTTTTACCTTGCCTTTTGGTTCATGTCTAGCGGAAGTCCCCGCCCGTTCTGAAATATTCTTTCAGACAAAGACGCCACCTCCCCGCTCTGCTGGAAGATGGCGCCTGAATGACTACCTTTTTCAACCCCTCTTCTCATAGGAAAAGCGCTTGAAAACATTTTATATGTTTATTCGTCGTCGGTGGCGGGAGTGGACTCACCAGTGGTCATTGCATCGGAAATCAAACCGGCGTTTTCACGAATGGCACGTTCGATTTCCTGAGCAATGGTTTCATTCTCACGCAGGAATTGTTTGGCATTTTCACGCCCCTGCCCCACACGTGTCGAATTATACGAGAACCAGGAACCGGATTTTTCAACCACACCGGCCTTAACCCCAAGATCCAGCAGTTCCCCCATTTTGGAAACACCTTCACCATACATAATGTCAAATTCAACCGTACGGAACGGCGGAGCCATCTTGTTTTTCACGACTTTAACGCGGGTCTGGTTACCAACGATTTCGTCGCGGTCCTTGATTTGACCAATCCGGCGAATTTCCAAACGGATGGAAGAGTAAAACTTTAAAGCGTTACCGCCTGTTGTGGTTTCCGGGTTTCCAAACATCACCCCGATTTTCATACGAATTTGGTTGATAAAGATCACCAAGGTATTGGAGCGCGACACCGAAGACGTCAGCTTACGTAAAGCCTGAGACATCAACCGTGCTTGAAGGCCCACGTGCGTATCGCCCATTTCACCTTCCAGTTCGGCACGCGGGACAAGAGCGGCCACACTATCAACGATCAAAACATCCACAGCCCCGCTGCGCACCAGGGTATCGGTAATTTCAAGGGCCTGTTCCCCGGCATCCGGTTGCGAGATCAACAGTTCATCAACATTACATCCCAATTTCTGGGCATAAACCGGATCCAGCGCATGTTCAGCATCCACAAACGCACACGTGCCCCCCATTTTTTGGGCTTCGGCAACCACATGCAGGGCAAGCGTTGTTTTACCGGAACTTTCCGGTCCATAGATTTCAACGACACGACCACGCGGCATCCCGCCGATCCCCAAACCGATATCCAACCCGAGAGATCCTGTCGAAATAACGTCCGTATCCACCGCATTTTCGCGCTGGCCCAGTTTCATAATGGAGCCTTTACCGAACGAGCGTTCAATCTGCGCGACTGCCGCTTCCAATGCCTTATTTTTATCCATCGTATCCTTATCCACAAGCTTGAGTGCCGTTTGAGACATATCTATGCTCCCTTATTCCACAAGTAACGGGGCCGTTGCAATTCATTTAAAAGTACATGAAATGTTCTCTTTAACAAGAACATTTGTGAACTCATTGTTTTTTAAACGATTTTACAAACTACGTTCTCTTAAAGTTCTAACCGAATCGCAAGTATCGGAACGAATCACCCCGGTATTATGTAGCAAACACACTTACGCTTCACCGAGAACTTCTTTGACTTTATAGGCGAGGTCTTTGAGTTTGAAAGGTTTGGGCAGGAAATGGATCGTCGGGTCATTTTCGATCCCGTCGGGGATCACGTCTTCGGCATATCCTGACATGAAAATAACTTTCATATCCGGTTGGCTTGCCCGGACGAGTTCAACGAGGTCTGGGCCCTTCATGCCGGGCATGACCACGTCGGTAATAATCAGGTCAATCTTATTGGCTTGAGATTTAAAGATATCCCACGCTGCATCGCCACTGGGCGCTTCGATCACTTCATATCCTTTGGCACTTAGGGCACGTGCGCCGAACAGACGGACCGGGTCTTCATCTTCGACCAGCAAGATGGTTGCGGTCCCTGTTAGATCAGCATGATCAAACAGGTCCGGTTGTTTTTTCTCCACTTTCTTCGCAACCGCCTCTTCCTCCACTGCCGGGAAATAGATCGAGAAGGTCGTTCCCTTGCCAACCACGCTGTCAACGAAGATATAGCCATCGGTTTGACGAACAATACCGTAAACGGTCGATAGGCCAAGACCCGTTCCTTTGTCCACATCCTTGGTTGTAAAGAAAGGCTCAAAAATCTTGGTCAGGTTTTCCGGTGCAATCCCGCAACCTGTATCGGAAACCTCGATACAAACGTAGGATCCCGGCGGCATAATATCGTGGGCCTGTTCCACAGGATCGTGGACAAGCGCATTATTGGTACGGATCATTACCTCGCCCTCGCCATTCATCGCGTGCCCGGCGTTTACCGCCAAATTAACAATGACTTGTTCCAGTTGGCCCGTATCCACACGGATTTGTTTCAGGTCGCGCCCATGATCAATACGCAAGACAACCGTTTCCCCCAACGAACGGTTCAACATGGCTGAAAGATCGGAAATAACTTCTGAAATATCGACAATTTTCGGCCGCAAAGTCTGCTTGCGTGAAAAAGCGAGTAATTGACGCACCAAGTCTGTTGCCCGGTTTCCGCTTTGATAAATTTGTTGCAGTTCCTGATGATCCGGGTCGCCCTTGGGGTGGCGCTCCAGCAAAATCTCGCAAAAACCTGTCAGTGCGGTCAAAACGTTATTGAAGTCATGGGCAACCCCACCGGCCAGTTGACCGATGGCCTGCATTTTTTGAGCTTGTGTAAATTGCAGTTCCAGATCCCGTTGTTCCGTCGCATCGATAAAGTGCAAGACAAGACCGCTAATTTGTCCGGTTTCATCTTCCATGTGGCCTGCAAACACACTGACCGTCAGCATACGCGCACGCGCTGTCGGCATTTGCACGTCAAAGCGCACGGCAGCCATTGTCCCCATCGCGACTTTGCCGAGCTGTCGGCTGGCATCGTCGTGATATTCAGATTTGATTTGATCAAAAAGCGAACGACCGACAATCGCATCCTGATGGCGGCCAAGCATTTTAAGGAAAGCGCGGTTACAATCCACAACATTGCGTTCCAGGTCCAAAACAGCAATACCGACCGGTGCTTCCTTAAACAACCAACGCACACGCGGGTCATAGCCGAGCGAGGCTTTGCTTGAGCTACGTTCCGGTCTTTGTTGGGCGATTTGGCCCTGTTCAATCCCATCGCGCAAGACAAGACAACGGTTATGGACAAAATTGCCTTGATCATCATAGAGTTCGGTTTGACGTACAAAAACGTCAAAGGGGCGACCATCTGCGCCTTTCAAGCTCATCACCCCATTGGGACCATCGCGTAAATCCAGAACGAAGTCCGCTAAACCCAATCCGGTTGCGCGCACCATTTCAGGGGAGACCCCCAGCCAATCCCCCAAGGTTTGATTGACAAATCGAAAGCGCCCCTGTTGATCAGAACTAAAAAAACCCACCGGCAGATTATCGAGGAAATCGAACATTTGGCGAAATTCTTTGCGTTGCGCTGTTTCCATTTCGCGCCGTGCACTGACATCACGCACCAACCACAACGTAAAGCCCGCAGGTTTCCCCAATGGTGCCACAGAAATACGTCGCCATTCGCGACTGCCATCCCTTAAACGAACCGGAACTTCACAATAATCACCAACGCCATTACGGGCATTTCCGCGCAGACGCTTAAACTCCGCCTGTGCGCTTTCTCCGTCCAGTAAATCCACCATGCCTGTAATTTCAGGTTTTCCGGGCATAATCGGCATAAGCCGTTTAAAACCCGGGTTGGCATAGACAGTAGATCCATCGCGTGCCGTGATTAATCGAGCTTCGGGTAAAACATCAATGGCACGGCGTAACAGATCACCAAACGCCCCCGCATTTCCGGCCGAGCCGACCGCCCAGCCGAACATCCCCATACAGCCAATGCCGATAATCAGACTGACATATGTCACCGTACTGTCTGCTTGAAGTACAAAATGGTTGATCGTCGTTATTAAAAACATCACCCATGCCGCACCGGCCCAACTGATAGGTTGGCGGACAACACGTTTTAATCGACGACGTAATCGCATGGAAAAAGACAGCGCCAGCATCAATTCATCTGCCCCTTCAGACGCATGACATAGCCAATGACCTCGGCCACAGCGGCGTAATGTTCCGCCGGAATTTCTTCGTCAATTTCAACAGAGGCATAAAGGGCGCGCGCCAAGGGCGGGTTTTCAACAATCGGCACTTCGTGTTCTTCGGCAATTTCACGGATACGAAACGCAAGATTATCCATGCCTTTCGCCACCAATTTAGGAGCCCCCATTAAGTCTTGTTTATATTCCAGCGCACAGGCGTAATGGGTCGGGTTTGTCACGATGACGTCCGCTGTCGGAACGGCTGTCATCATACGTTGGCGTGAGCGTTCCATCCGGAGTTGGCGAATTTTAGCTTTGACCTGCGGGTCCCCTTCTGACTGTTTATGTTCGTCTTTGACTTCCTGCTTCGTCATCCGCATTTGCTTCATAAACGTATAGCGTTGATAGGCAAAATCCAGCCCGGCAATCAACGTCATCAAAGCCGTGACAGAAATCAGAATATAAATAGCGACATCATACATTAAGGATAAAAGGGTAAAAACATCGTGCTCGGGCAGCAACTCAACATTCATATAAATCGGAAGAACAACCAAAAAAGCCGCGCCACCGACCAGAGTCATTTTGAAAATTGTTTTGATGAGCTCAACAACAGATCGTGTAGAAGCAATCTTTTTTATTCCCTTCTTTAAAGAAAGGTTGGATAGTTTGGGTTGTAATTTTTTGGGAGCCCAAATAAGGCCCGTTTGAAAAATACCTGACATCACAGCCGTCAGCATGAAAACAAACAGTAACGGCAAAACCCGTAACCCCATATCCCCAAGCAATCGCTCGAACATCACACCTAAAGAATTACGATCAAGGGACAATTGATACCCATCACGCCAGAAATAAATAATGGGTTCAACAACACTTTTTGCAAAGATCGGCCCTAAAAACAGAACGAAAATAGCGGCGGCAAAAAAGGAGGCCCAGCTTTTAATTTCCTGAGATTGTGAAACCTGACCTTCTTCTCGTGCTTTCGACAGTTTTTTGTCCGTCGGTTCTTCCGTTTTTGAAGCTTCGTCTTCTTCAGCCATGCTATCCCCTCAAAATCCTTAAGGTTCCAAGAAACCGATAAGACCTTTTTGATAATATTCCAAGAATACCATCATAATGGCCGAAACTGTAAACATAAGCATGACAAGCGTTACCATAATCTGCGCAGGCATCGCGACGAAATAAATCTGAAATTGCGGGTTTAATCGGCTGATCAAGCCCATAGCAAGCTGAAAGCCAAACGATAACAGAATAAAAGGTGCTGCTAACTCAACACCAATTTTAAAAGACCCGGCCACTGTTCGCGACATAAATTCGGCAAAATCACCGATCGGGGGCAATTGACCGGGTACAAACAAGGTATAACTATCAATCAAAGCTGATAACATCAAGTGATGAAGGTCGGTTACAAAAATGGTGACCATTGCTAAATTCACAAAAAATGTCGAGATAACGGAACTTTGAGATTGCGAAACCGCATCAAAAGAAAACGCATTAGATAACGAGGCAACAAACGCGATAATAGTACCCAGAACTTGCATCGCACTCAGCATAACCATCATTAATGCGCCAAAGAAAAAACCGATTAAAATTTCCCCACCTAACAGCATAAGAAGTTCCAGAGGATGAATTGGAAAGGGGGGGAAGTCACTTGAAACAACAGGAACAAGTATAAGTGCCAACATCAAGGCAAACAATAACCGGACACGTGTAGGTACAAATCTTGCACTGATGCCCGGTATAATAATAAACGCCCCGCTCATACGAGCAAGAATTAATCCGAAATGAAAAATATTAAAAGTAAAGATGTCGCTTAACATGAAAAACGCCCTTTATCCAAGGGCAATGATTTTGTCGAAAATCTCTTCCCCAAAATCCATCATATGACTGATCATATAAGGCAACATCAATACAAGAGTAATGAAAATAACAATGATTTTAGGCACAAATACAAGGGTCATTTCTTGAATGGACGTTAAGGCCTGAAACAATGCAATCAACAAACCAATAACCAAGCCTGCAATCAAAACAGGACCACCTGTTATCAGGATTACCCAAAATGCCTCACGTCCAATTTCTATAACCCCAATTTCGTTCATCTCATCAAATCACTTAAATCGGCATTTTAATAATTTCTTGATAGGCTTGGATCACCTTATCACGCACCGTGGTTACGGCTTGCAGGGTCACTTCGGCCTCGGCAACCGCTGTCACCACCTCGTTGACATCGGCTTGACCTGCCGCCGCTTTCAAAGACATGGTTTCACTTTTGTAACCGATATCGGCAGCCTCACGCACCGCTTGTTTCAAAAGGTCGGAAAAATCTTCACCACCAGTTTCTTTCGTCTCGTTCAATGACGGAAGTTTGTTGATCGAGTCCGCTTGGCGGGCATAGGCAGCCGCCGCAGATGCCATCATATTGTCAGCCATTTACCTTTGTCCTTTTTTCAAACCTAACGCAAAATACCAATGCTTTGTTGCAGCATTTTTTTACTGGCCTTAATCGTATTAACGTTCGCTTCATAAGAACGTTGTGCCTCGCGCATATCCATCATTTCAATCAACGAACTGACATTGGGACGTAGAACATACCCATTTTCGTCCGCTGCCGGATGTGCCGGATCAAAAAACTTCTTAAAATTCGCCTTGCTGTCTTCCTTGACCTTATGAACATGTACGAGGTTCACGTCCATCTCTTTATCAAGCTCATTTTTAAACAGGATTTTTTTGCGACGATAGGGGATTTCGCCCGGCTTCGTTGGCAAGGAATCCGCGTTGGCGACGTTTTCAGAAATAACACGCAAACGGGCACCCTGTACTTTCATACCGGCCGTGGAAATTCGCATACTTTTAAATAGGTCATCCATTGTGAACCTCTATACCTCTTTGACTCTCATCCAACAGAAAAATAAAAAACAACCTACTGCTTGCCTAAAGCAATTTTGAAAAGTCGCATGTTTTTTTTATAAACTTCCGTGGTCAGTTCGTGATCGACTTGCGACTCCGACATTTTGGTCATCTGTTCTTCCAGAACAACCTGGTTGCCGTTAATCGTCGATTCATAAGGCTTGGGATCATCAACCGCATACTCACGCATGCGCGCAGGCTCCGTCCCGATATGTTTCGAGTCGGTGCCAACAGGGCTGACATGCATCGCCTGACGCCGCATCAAATCTTTAAAATTGAACGGCTTCAAATCCTTGGCGATATATTTAGGCGTATCCGCATTGGCAATATTTTCCGCCAACACTTCCTGCCTGTTACCAATGTAGTCCATTCGCTTTTTCAAAACAGCGAACAACGACATTTTGCCTAAGTCCATTTCGAACTCCTAACCTGAATTATGCCCTCGACCTCCCAAGAACAAAAATCAGTACATCGTCAAACCATACCCGCAAATAATACCTAGGGGCACAGTTCTACTATGCAACACCCATATTAACAAATAGTAAAGCCTTATGTCAGCCTTTTTATGCAAACGCTTATTTTAAGGTTTTTTAAAACAGTTTGAAATAGGATATTCTTGTCAGAAACCACCATTGGACCCCGACGTGAACGAGCCCAAAAACAAACCTGCAAAACCTGTTAATTCCGATCAGATTGCGGTTGCCCTCTCCTATGAAGGTGTTGAAGGCAAAGCACCGGAAATTGTGGCGTCCGGGCGCGGTGCCGTTGCAGAACAAATTTTACAGATCGCCTTTGATGAGGGCGTTAAAGTGCGCGAAGATGCCGATCTTGCGCAAATCCTCAGTCTTCTGGATGTGGGCCGCGAAATTCCAGTCGAAGCTTTTAGTGCCGTTGCAGAGATTTTGACATATGTTTATCAAGCCAATCGTCAGCCGATGCCCGGCATTGACGTTCCCCTTGAAAAACCACAAAATAGTCCCTCTTCAACTCCGAAATCGAAAAAACGTAATGACTGAAACGGTGCGTGATATTAAGAATAAAATTGAACAGATCCTCTCTTTTGTCGAGACGGCCGAGCGTTTGATCTATGACGGGAAGATGGTAGATATTGCGGCCCTTCAAGGCCACATCAATCACCTGTGCCAGGACATCCAAAAACGCCCGCAGGCCGAAGCCCGCACGTACCTTACAGACTTGAACACCTTGTTTGAGGCAGTCGAACGTCTGGAAAAAGATATCAACCTTCAACATGACGAATTAACAGAACGCTTGAAGTTGAGCGACGGACGTGTCAATCCTCTTATGGCGCAGGAAATCCGTGACGATGACAATGAAACATAAGATAGACAAGGCACAGACATAAACGATGGATATCTCCGATTATTTGCGATTTGTGTTCGCGCTGGCCTTTGTTATCTCGCTCATTGGCATTTTGGCATTTATTGCCAAACGTTATGGTATGGGCTATCGCCACGTACCAAGAACAGCTAAAAAACGCCTGAGCATTTCTGAAATTATGCCGATAGACGGTAAACGTCGCCTCGTCCTTGTCAAACGCGACGGGCGTGAACACCTTCTGGTTATCGGCGGCACAAACGATCTGGTGGTCGAAACGAACATCATGGAAGACGACTTCAACTTCAGCGAACATCTTGCCGCAACGTCACACATCACAGACAAAAACAAGATGGATGAAGGGGACCCGCAATGACAAAAAAACAAATTTTAAAACTTTCCCTAAGCGGTAGCCTTTTCTTTGGCTTGAGCTTTATGATTTTAGCCGTCTTCAATTCCGACGTTCTTGCCCAAAGCTTCACGCTGGATTTCGGCGACCCAAATGTTGGTGGTCCTGAAAGTACGACATCACGCATCATTCAGTTAGTCGCTCTGACGACTGTTCTATCATTGGCCCCCAGCATTCTGATTATGGTGACATCGTTCACTCGTCTGGTCATTGTTTTTGCTTTTCTACGTACCGCGATGGGAACGCAACAAGCCCCACCCAACCAAGTATTGGTCTCTCTTGCGCTTTTCTTAACCTTTTTCATTATGATGCCCACCTTTGATGCCGCCTATCAACAAGGGATTAAACCCTATATGGATGGTGACCTTGAAGAAATCACCGCATTCGAAAAAACGGTCCAACCCTTTCAACGGTTCATGATGCAGCATGTGCGCAGCAAAGATTTGGACCTGTTTATGGGAATTGCGAAAGCAGACATAAATGTTAAAGCCGATGACGTCCCCTTAAAGGCGCTGATCCCTGCCTTTATGATTTCTGAAATCCGCCGCGCCTTTGAAATCGGTTTCCTGTTGTTTATCCCCTTCCTTGTCATCGATATGATCGTTGCATCAGTGCTCATGTCTATGGGGATGATGATGCTACCCCCGGTTATTATCGCCCTGCCCTTTAAGATCATCTTCTTCGTGCTGGTCGATGGCTGGTATATGCTGGTCGGCTCGCTGGTGAAAAGTTTCGGCACAGGTATATTGGAATGAAAAAAGCGGCACTTCATTAAATGAAGGTGCCGCTTTTAAAAAACGTAGTTCCCTGAAACTTTATTCTATTTCAGTAACTTTTCTATATAACGCGGTAATGAAAACGCCCCAACATGCACACCCGGTGTGTAATAGTTGGTCTCAAAACCGGCTTGATCAAAACGCGCCTGAATGTCTGCAATGGATTGTTGACGCTTGTTCACATCATCCGTTGCCCAGGCCAAAGTCATAAAACCACCGATATAGGTCGGCACCGCCACCACATAAAAAGACATATCTTTAAAATGAGGGGCCATACGGCCTTGTGTGGTTGTCACTTCGTCTTCTTGGAAAAACGGCACGCCGTTTTGTGTCACAAGGATACCGCCTTGTGTCAGACAATCGTGGCAATCACTGTAAAATTCGCTGGTGAACAGAACTTCCCCCGGACCGATCGGATCGGTTGAATCGACAATGATCACGTCAAAACGATCTTGCGTTTCCTTAACGAATTTCAAGCCGTCCGCAATCACCAGATTGCACCGTGGGTCTTCAAAGGCACCATCACTGTGTTGCGGGAAATATTTTTTGGACATTTCCACCACAGAGGCATCAATTTCCACCATCGTGCATTCAACGTCTTTATGACGCAGCACTTCGCGCAACACGCCACCATCGCCGCCGCCGATGATCAATACTTTTTGGGCATTACCATGAGCAAAAATCGGCACATGAGAGATCATCTCGTGATACACGAACTCGTCACGATCCGTTGTCTGGGTCACCCCGTCCAACAACATGACACGACCAAAAAAGTCGTTTTCGAAAATCACAAGGTCCTGATGTTCCGTCTTTTCTTCAAACAGAACTTCCGTTGCGCTGAAACGTTGCTGATAGAACGGATAGAGCGTTTCGCCAATCCAGCGGCTCATACGTCCTTGCCCCGCAGTTGCTCGTCCACATCAATACGGTCCGGCCTGAAAGCATCCTGTAAGAACGGAATTGCCTTATGGGGATCACAATCGCCACACATAAAGACATCAAGCGCCGCAAAAGACGCTTCCGGCCATGTGTGGATTGAAATATGAGACTCAGCCAAAACCAGAACGCCGGACACGCCACCGTTAGGTTCAAAGTGGTGCAAGTGACAGTGCAAAATTGTTGCACCTGCCTCATCAGCACCCGCACGCAAGGTACGTTCGATCAAGTTGATATCATCCAACTTGCTGGCACCCCATAAATCAATCAACAGGTGAGTGCCTGCGTAGCGGATACCATTGCGTTCGATGAAATAGTCTTTGTTGTTTTCAATCACAGCAAAGCCGGATTGTTGATCAACATTTTCGCGGATCTGGGTCTCGCCCGGTACTTGTACCGAGTCCATCCCCAGTTCGGCAAGAGCAGCTGTCTTGGCCATTCTAAACCCTTTCCAAACCAGTAGATAGATGATCCGCAAAAACTTATATGCGGATAAGGACGCAGTGTTTGCCTGAGATTCAATGCAAACACAAGTGAAATTTTAAACATTATTATTTTTTTTTGAAACAGCGTTGCTTTTAAGTTTTTCAGACACACCATATACCAAGTCATTGGATCAATTGATGGCACTGAGCTGTCCTGCTTTCAGCCGTTCTTGATATTCTGTCATAAAGCTGGAGAAATTTTCAGCCGGTTTGACCAATTGGGTAATGGTGCGTGGATCCAGCATGCCTGCATTTTCACGCGACGCAATCAGACGGAAAGCATCACGCAGAGTCGTTTGCTCCATCGCCGGGCCATAATCCGCACGAATACGTGCCACACCACGTTCATTGGCGCCAAGTGTATAAGCGACTGCCAAATTCAAAATCAAACGGGCTTGTTCTTCATCCAGCGGCTTGGCACGGCGTGCCCCCTTCGCCAAAGCAAGGCGTTTAATGGTCACAGCGGAATTACGCCAATCGGACGCATTCCAGTACACTTCCGAGCGTAAAATATCAGCCGCGACCGTTTCATCTTCGGCATCATCCATCAATTTCAAGGCCTGATCCGTTTTTCCCATATCAATCAAGGCACGTGCTTCCAGATGACGACGTTGAACAATCTCTTCCGCTGTCATGTTGGGTTGGGCACTTTTCTTAAGCGCGCGAATAGCACGTTCAGGATTGCCAGCGGCTAAATACACCACGGCCAAACGTGTCCCGACTTGCGCCTTTTTCTGACCGCTTAAACGGAACTGCACCTGATTTTCCAATAATTCTGCCGCTTCGCGCAACAGATCTACGGCGGCCAGACGATCAGCCAATTTGCGGATCATCTCGTCCCCTTTTTCGCCAGCCGGCGTCAATTCACGGAATTCATCGTAAAGGGCAATGGCCGTCACCGGCGGTAACTCATCCGCTTTGCTTTCAAGATACAATTCTTCAAAGATACGGATCATTTCCTGCGTCACGGCCTCGGCCTGCGGATGTTCACGGAAATAGGTTGCCGCTTGCCGTAAGGTGCGCAGACCATCCCGGTAATTTCCGGTTTGAACATACAGGTCGCCTAAACGTCGCAACAGCTTGAATTCAAAATCATCTCCACGCCATGCAAAACGCAGTTTCTCCAATGCCTCAATCAACTGTTTGGCATCAATCCGTTCGTTTTTATATAACAACTCGGACTTGGACAAGGCTGCACGCGCCCGCGACGGGCGGTGATTGCCATTTTCGACCTGCTCATACGTCACCACGGCCCCGTCAGGGTCACCGCTGATTTCTTTGGTGCGTCCGCGCAGATATTTTACCGCATCAACCTGACGATTATTCAATTGTTCTGACTCAAGCACTTCAAGGTAGGATTCCGCCTGACGGACATCCCCGGTCGACAAGGCCGCTTCAGTCAACAATAAAGCAAGCGGGAATTTAAGACGGGGCGGATAATTTCGGATCACACCGCCCAGACGTTTTAAAGCAAACGCACTTTCGCTGAAATCGCCCCCAGCAGCCGTCACAGCCGCTTGCCAGAACGCGCCTTCATCCTTGGCGGTAACTTCGTCTCCCTCAAGATCTTTTGCAGCCTCGTCCAGTCGGCCCATTACATAACTGGCAACCCCGCGCATCGCCCTGAATTCATGGTCCTTTTCCTTGTCAGGATTGGACTTTGCCATAACGTTCAAAACGCCCAAAGCTTCCGGCCCCATTGCATGGGCAAGATAATATTGCGCCAATTTCGTACGGGCAATATCACGACGTGGTCCCTTTAGCCCGGCAACCGCTTTTTCAAGATCCTGACGGTTGACACGGTAACTCTCCATGCTGCCGACTTTCCATTTGTCAAAATCAAACAAACGGCTGACACCACGCAACCCGCCCAGTTTTGCCTGTGCCACCGCCTTTTTGCCTGTATCAGACAATTTCAAGCTGGAAGTCGACGTCATTTCAATACCGGATTTCAGCGTACGAATACGTAAATCGTCACTCAACGGTCGATAAACGGCCCCTTGCGCACTGGCTAACAATTCAAACTGAGGATAATTTCGCGCCGTATTTACGCCATGTCCCAATGGAATAACCGGAACAACGACCAAATTATCCCCAATCGCAGGGTCTTGCACAGGCACCGGCAAACCGCCTTCCTGTACAGACATAAACAAACGCGAACCGGCCGGCGAATGGGGTTGTGGCTGAACTTCAATTTCTTGCGAAGCCAACATCGGCAATTTACCGAAATCAAACACCCATGCTAAACCTTCGCGCTTGGGCCGCGGATTAAACCCTTCGGCTGTTACCATGCGTAAAACCGTGGCCCGCGGGATCGCAATTTGTTCAATCTGTGCAATCGCACCATTAGCCGCCGCTTTCAACGCATTCAAATCCTGTTGGGTCTGCTTGTCAAACACCAGCCACACGGCTCCGCCACGACGAAAGGCGGCGGCTGCAACGGGTTCACCAAATTCAAAGCGTAAAGAAAATGCAGCGGCCAAAGCAGACGTGCCATCTGTTGCGGGGTCATCCAGTGCTTGCGGTGCGGCAACTTTTTCCACCGGGGCCGCACGTGGTGCAGGGGCCTCGCTCGGTGTCGCAACAGTGGGCTGCGCAACAGGGGCAGGTTGCTGGATCGCTTGCTGTTTTGCAGGTTCCGGTGCGGGTGCAGGGGTCGCTGGCGCGGGCGCTGTTGCAACCTGCGTTGTTGCTTCTTCTTCTGTCGGGGCTTGTGGCTTGTTGGCCAAATTATCGCGATAGACATCAACTACAACTTTTGTCCCGACATAAAAATCTTTAATCCGTGCCCCTGCCGTCACGTCCAATTCAACATTTTTGCCATTTTGGCGAATGCCGCGCACCTGTCCCGTTAATCCACGTCGGGCACGTGACAAGTCATATTTCGCTGGCTCATTGAACTGTACAACGGCCTTGCCCTGATAGTCCCCGATCGTATAGCCAACCTTTTTCGCCCAATCGAACACGATCCGGGTATGCGTTCCTTTTTCGCCTTTACGCACACGGACGGATGGTCCATTCGCCGGAACGACAGAAGGTTGCGTTTGAACCGGTGCGGCTTGTACAGGTGCAGGTGTCGGGGCTGGCGCCGGACTCGCGGCACGTGGCGCAGGCGTACTTGTCGGTTTGGGAACAGGTTGCGCCTGTGCAGGTTCGCCCAAAACATCGACAACCAGATAACTGCCTGTATAGAAATGACGTAATCCGTAATCGCCCGTCAGGTTAATCGTCACATTGCGCCCGCCATTAGACGGCGTGACATTGGAAATATATTTCTTCAGATTTCGACGAACTTCATTATAGGAGGTTTCGGCAGGTTCGCCAAAACTCAAATTCAGAACACCATTTTCTATATTGGCTTCGTAACGAACCGGCAAAGACCATTTAAAGACCATACGCCCATAACCGGGATGCGCACCAGCGCGCACGGCAATACGTTCCGCCCAGACTTGTCCGTTCAGGGCAAATATGCCGATCATAAACGCCAAAATGGCTATGAGTGAGCGCCCTTGTCTCAAAATGCCGTTCGTCCCCTAATTACTTCAACACACCGGTCTGCAAAACCAATATATCCACACGCCGGGCCAATGCCTCTTTTTTAGCAGGTGCGATATCGGGCAATTGCCCGTAACCGCTATCTCCATAACCATATGCCAAGAAATCTTGTGTGAAGCCAGACTTTCTTAATGCATTTCCCACAGCAATGGCCCTAAAAAGCGATAATTCCCAGTTGGACGCATAATCCAGCCCTTCAGCCGGTTTTGGGTCCGTATGTCCAGTTATAACAATCTGATTACTAACATGTCGTAAAACATCACCAAGTTTTAGCATAGTTTCTTGCGCACGCGGACTTAAGTTTTTGCTTCCACTGGCAAAAAGAAGGTCCCCCGGTAATGAAATCAACAAACGATCATCTAAAAGCTGGATCATAGAACGTCCAAGAATATCGTCTTTATCAACCTTTTCCGTCAAAACAGCCTGCAAATACTCCAAATTTATCGCACGCTGTCGGAAAACAGTTGAAATATTGTAATCCGCGGTGGCCGTTGCGACAGTTTCGTTCTTTTCAGGATTTAACGTTGTTGATAGGGAGTCTGTAATCGCATCCCATTTATCAATCTGTACCGTAGACATGGAAAAGAGCATGACAAAAAAGGTCAAAAGCAAAGAAACAAGGTCAGTGAATGTCAGCATCCACGCCCCCGTCTTTTCACCCTCCTCTTTTCCTGAAACGCCGAACGATGTTACGCCGACTTTTCTGCCTTGTCGGATCATTGCCCCCCCTCCCCTAATCGTCGTGGCCGCAATGATATCGGTGCGTTCGCACCTGCCGGTGCAGAGGGTGTTGCCTGCACGGGTGGCGTCAGGGGCAAAGGCAAAACAACGCCCCCGTTTTCGTTAGAGGTCGCAGGGTTTTGCGGTGATAACGTGACAGGTTGGGGACGCGGCTGTTCCACCACAGCCGGTTTTATCACTTCACTGGAAATCAAAGGTGACTCTTCAAACCGGATACGATTTTCATCCTGGGCGCGAATATGGAACCAAATTTCCAATGCAGTTTCATTACTCCCCTTCAAGCCGATGGAAACCGATCCCGGCGGGGCACCGCGCGTCAATAGTTCACGGGCAAAAGCACCGGCGCGGCGTACAGGTAAACTTTGTTTCGTCGGTAATGTCCGAATACCGGACCAAGGGGCAGGCACGACGAATTCCATTTCAAAACGTAAACCCGGCGGATTGGCACTCAGGGCTGCAACAAGACGGTCCATAAATCCATATTGGCCTTCGCGGATCATATCTTTATCCAGCTCAAACAAGCTATCCCCGTCAATTTCAACCCGCATCAATCGTCCGGGCTGAATCGTATCCACTTTTACCACGCCGATAACCGTCGAAAACAGCCCGGTTACCTGACGCTGAAAATCATCCGCGGCCAAAAAGTCGCCCGTCGTCGCATTAAAAGCGGTTAGATCCATACGTGGGGGTAAAACGGAAGAAAAAGTCGAGGTCAGACTTTCCATTAAGGCTTTCGATTTCACCTCTTCCGTAGAAGAGATACTTACAAGCAGGATAAAGAAAGCTAAAACCAGCAAATAAAGTGACAAAAAAAGCGTAATTGTCCGTCCGGCGTCACTTTCGGGTCTTTTGCCCCCACCAAAGTTTACCTGAATTCGGTCCATCGCCTTCTATTATGTCATGAGTTAATCGAAACTGGCCAGCAGAGCATCGATGTCTTCCTGACTTCTGCCTTGACCTTCAAGTTGCGGGCCTTCCAGTAAGTCTTCGTCGGTTATTTCCTTAGGTCCATCCTCAACAGGATCGGGGTTCTCGGATTTGAATTTATCAATTTCCGAACCAAACGCATCGACCAAGGCATCGATTTTTTCTTCAATATGCTTGAGGGCATTCACCACTTTTGTAATGCGCTGCCCTGTAATGTCCTGAAAAGTACAGGCTTCATAAATCTTGGTTGTTGCTTCCATCAGTTTATCACTGACTTCCGGCTCCAACCCCGCCATAACCTCTTCTACGATTTCGGTTGCGTCCATAATATTATTGGTCGCATCCGCAGTCGCCTCGACAATGGCGTCCAGTTCATCACTGGCGGAAGAAAGGTATTTTTCCTTCACATCGTCGGGACGGAGCTGAGCAATCTCGGCTTTAGCGCTATGAATATACTCAGCCAGCGATTCAAGCTCGTTATAGAGCTCCATGTCAGCAGACGTAACATCGCCTTTCATCGTTGAAAGAAGACTATCCACAACTTCGACCACTTCTTCTACTTGCACGGTATCACCATAAGTGTCGCGCAATTCATCAAGACGTGCACCCAAATCGGGGTCTACTTTAGAGGAAACTGACATGAAAACTCCATAAACCAGAAATGATTAGACATCGAATGACTTAGAAATCACCGATAACACTAACCATTTTACCTTTTAGCGTTTCCGCATTGAACGGCTTCACGATGTAGTTGGATACACCGGCTTCCTTCGCTGCGATTACGTTTTCAGACTTACTTTCCGCAGTCACCATGATGAACGGAATGTGCTTCAACTTCGCATCGGCACGGACTTCGCGCAACAATTGCAGGCCCGTCATCGGTTCCATGTTCCAGTCGGAGATAATCAAGTCAAAATTGGCTTGGCGAAGTTTTTGTAACGCCTGACTTCCATCAGTTGCTTCATCGATGTTGGTAAAACCCAACTGACGCAGCAAGTTGCGGATGATACGCAACATTGTTTTATAATCATCCACAATAAGGATCGGCATATTAGGATTGACAGCCATTTAGCACTCCACTCCCAGATAAAAGTATCTTTTCAATCGGCTTATACCTTTTTCAATAAAACATATAAAAAAGGTATCTATTAAATTTAGTACTTGAGCTTAGCCTATGACGCAACCTTTTTAAAAGGGAAACCAACGCATTAGCTCATTTTTTTTACACAAAGGGATAAATCACCCCCCCGTTAACTCGCCCGGCTGCGGTAAACTACGTAGTTTAAACAGTTCTTCGGTTACATCACGTGCTTTTTTCGGGTCCATTTTTGCAAGAATGGGAGCGAGCCGCCGTTTATTCATTTTTTCAGCCACTTCCAGTAAGACATCCATTTCAAGCTCTTCAAAGATTCGCCCGGCATCCTTAGGCTTCATATTTTCATATATTTTGACCAAATTCACCAACTTGCTGGCTTGTTGCTCATCATATTTAATCATTTTATCTTCAATCGTCTTTTGCAAGGCCTTCAACGACTGAACTTTTTTATCAATGCGCCCTTCCGCGGCCTTCAACAGGTTTTCGCGAACATCCAGTTCACGGGCGTGCGCTTCAATTTCTTCACGTCGCTCCGCCAGCTTTTGCAGCAAATCCACCTCTGCCTGCGTATAGAACGTCGGATCATCACCGATCCCGGTATCGCGCTGATTATTGGCGGCTTCCTCCGCTGCAATGGCCGCATCTTCTTCTGCCATTGCCTTTTTTTCCTCGTCGCTCAATTCTTCGGTATTGGCTTGGGCCAATTCCAGAACGCGCGGCGGGGCGGGATGGCGATCATTCAAAATATCTTTGGCTTCTTTCGGACGGTCCTGCGCGACTTTTTGTTCTGCCTCTGCCTGAGTAACGCTCACGGCACCCATCCAGTCACCAACCCCTTCCCAGATCGCGTTCACCTTGATCGTCAGCAAAAACACAGCCACAAAAATCGTAACCGGCAGGACTCTCAATCTATTCAGGAAGGTCATCATGTGTTATCTCCCGGTCTTCAGCGCACTGATTCAAGAGCTTTCAAAAGCTCCCGCTCGGCATCTGTTTTCGGTTTAAATTCTTCTTCGTCCTCTTTTTCCGCCTGCTGAACAGGTGCCTGAGGCTTATCCTTGCTCGGCGGGACAACCGTATCCTTTACCTTTTTCCCGGAATAGGCCGGGGGCTCGGGCCGATTATTGCGGACTTTTTCTTCCAGCTTATCCGCCGACACGCCCGCACGTTCAATCAAGAAATTCAAATCATCGCGCAAGGCTTCAGCTTTACGCAATGTGTCCTGCACATCGCGTTTCATATCATCAGCCGATCCGGTCAGTTTATGGATACTTTCTTCGGCACGCAACGTCGCATCGTTAAACTGATTGGCCAGTGCCTCCAATTCGGATTGGTCCTGACGCAACTGTGAAAGGCGACGGTTTAACATAACCGCATAAGCAATGGTCGCAATCAGCAAGATCGCAATCAAAATGTCCAAGAGCAAGGCAAACGGCACAGGCTTATCCTTTCGTCTTCGTAATTTCGTCGTCGATACGCACGGCGATATTGTTACCTTTACGACCCATTTTACCCACATACATGGATACACCGCCACAACGAATTTCAACATCTGAGTCCGGGGTGGCATTAAACATGATCTGTGATCCGATTTTTAAATTAATAATATCGGTCAATTCCATATATTGTTCATCCAGCACGGCTTCGAGATCCACATCCGTTTGCCAAAGCTCACGCGCCAAGTGCGTTTCCCAAATACTATCGCGACCGAATTTTTCCCCCATGAACATCTGCAATAGAAGTTCACGAACCGGTTCCAAAGTCGCATAGGGCAGCAGCATTTCCACGCGCCCACCACGATCTTCCATATCAATACGCAGCTTGGCGACAATGGCCGCGTTGCTGGGTCGCGAAATCGTCGCAAAACGCGGGTTGGTTTCCAAACGATCAAAACGGAAGGTCACCGGGCTCAGCGGATCAAACGCAGCGGACAAGTCGTTCAAAACAACATGTACCATCCGTTCCACCAGATTGCGTTCAATCGTGGTATAGGGACGACCTTCAATTCGCATGGCCGCGGTCCCGCGCCGCCCGCCCAACAAAACGTCCACGATAGAATAAATCATGGAACTGTCGATCGTCAGCAGACCGAAGTTATCCCATTCTTCCGCCTTGAAAACACCTAACATTGCTGGCAAGGGGATAGAGTTCAGATAATCACCGAAACGGATGGAGACAATGTTATCCAGCGACACTTCGACGTTATCGGATGTAAAGTTCCGCATCGATGTGGACATCATCCGCACCAGACGGTCAAAAACGACCTCCAACATCGGCAGACGTTCATATGAAACCAGCGCCGAATTCAGGATAGCCTGAATACCGGACTGCCCTGTATCGTCGTCGTGATCTTCATCAAAACCGAGAAGGCTGTCGATTTCGTCCTGGTTTAGAACCCGCGTAGATTCACGCCCGCCGACTGCACCCAGCAAATCGGCGCCGCCACCACCATCGTCACCGACCATGGACTCCCATTCGGCGGCGAGATCGTCATCAGCCTCATCATCGTCATCACCGAGTGCGGCTTCCCATTCGGCGGCGAGATCTTCGCCATCGTCGTCGGCGACAGTCATGCGTGCGGTCCTTTACTTCGATCAATCATTCGTCTTCTACCAATACGCTATTGTACCAGCATTTCCTTAAAAAGCACATCATTCACCTTCACAGGTGCGACAGCGGCGTTTACACGCGCCAACAATTCTTCGCGCAAACGATACATCCCGGCCGATCCTTTTAAATCCTCCACGCGCAATTCACGCAAATAGACCTGAAAAGCATCAACGACACGATCCTGCACAGCCTCAACCTTAACCACATCTTCCACATTGGGCAGTTCAAGACTGACACGGATTTTCAAGAAGCTGGATTTCCGCCCCGTGGTATTCAGGTTGACCAGAATTTCGGGCAAATCGGTAAACGCAACCGGACCAACAGGCGCGGCTTCGCCCCCTTCACCGTCGGCGGCTGTCTCTTCAACACCAAGCAACGGATCAAGCAAGCCGGTAAAATAAGCACCCGCCGCCCCGCCGATAATCAAGACCAGCGGAATGGCAAGGATCAATATTTTTTTCTTACTACCGCCCGAGCCCCCTTCTTCGCTACCGTCCAGATCGTCGTCGTCACCCATGTCATCGTCGAGATCGTCATCAGCCATATTGTTCACTCACTTCGATTCAAATTCTATCTGCTTCAGCCTTGTCAACTGATGGCACACCTTATCAAGGATGTGCATAACAGTCTCGTAAAGCTACCCTTATTTACACCATAATAAGCAAGTAGTTAACAACTGGTTTAATCCGTTTTTTTACCTGAGACAAAAAAACATAAAAATGCAGACTGTTTCTTCCGTCCCTGCAAGGCATTTATTGCCGCACCGCCACAATCTTGTCCGGCAAATTTTGAACGCCCCTTCCGACACAAAATAATTAACCATTTGTTTTTTAATGCATTTTCAGACTGGCACAGTGTGTGCATATAGTTTCGGCAACAACGCGGCAAAATGTCGCACCACCTAGAGCGAAAAAAGTTTAGAGGCTTGGCCAAATGGAAAATACATTACTCATCGCACTGTCCAGACAGACGACCTTGCGCCGTGAAATGACTTCTGTGGCAAACAACATCGCCAACATGAATACACACGCTTACAAACGTGAAAGCATGATGTTCGATGATTTTCTGATGCGCAGTAAGGGCGGCGAAGCGATTATGGGCGACAAGCTCAAATTCGTACGCGATGTCTCCCAATATCGTGATTTGTCCGAAGGCAATCTGGAAGAAACCGGAAACTCTTTGGATGTTGCCATTCATGGAGACGGTTATTTCGTCGTCGAAACACCACAAGGCAATCGCTACACCCGTAACGGTCACTTTGAACTGAATAACGAAGGCGTTGTTGTTACAAGTGATGGTCATCCGGTTTTAACCGCTGAAGGCGATCAAATTTCCATTCAAGCCAACGACAGCCGTATCGAAATCAGCCGGACAGGCCAGATTTATACAAATGGTGGTGAAATTGGCAAACTGGGTATCGTGAATTTCGAAAACCCACAGTTTTTGGACAAAGTATCCAACACGATGTACAGCTCCGACACACCGGGCACGCAAATTGATCAACCCCATGTCATTCAAGGCAAGCTGGAACTGTCCAATGTACAGCCGATCATCGAAATGACCCGCATGATTGATGTACACCGCAGTTATGAAAAAGCAAAAAGTCTGGTCGGTAAAGAAGATGAGCGGATCAAAAAAGCCCTCACCCTGATTTCAGATAGATAAAGAGCGCCGATCAAACGGCTGAACTAGAGCGAATAAGTTTAGGAGTAAGACAATGAGATCATTAAGCATCGGCGCAACAGGCATGATGGCACAACAACAAAATGTTGAAGTGATTTCCAACAACCTTGCCAACATGAACACAACGGCCTTTCAACGCCGTCGGACAGAATTTCACGATCTTCTGTATCAAAACCTGCGTCGCGCAGGCTCAACCTCCGCAGACAATGGAGATGTAGTCCCAACCGGTGTTCAACTGGGTCTTGGTGTAAAACTGGCCTCCGTTTACCGTATCCACGAACAAGGCAATATGTCCCCCACGGACAATACGTTCGACCTTGCCATTCAAGGCAACGGCTTTTTCCAAATCACCCTGCCCGATGGTCAAACCGCTTATACGCGCGATGGGACTTTCCAGTTAAACGGTGATGGTGAACTGGTCACCCACGATGGGTATCAGGTACAACCGGGTATCACAATTCCGGCAAACGCCGTTGATGTAACCATCAACTCCAGCGGTGAAGTGCTCGCCAAAATCGACGGTCAGATCCAACTGCAAAATGTTGGTCAATTGACTTTGGCAAACTTCCCCAACCCGGCGGGTCTCAGCGCCGAAGGTTCCAACTATTACTTAGAAACACCGGCTTCCGGTCAGGCCTCTACTGCTGCACCGGCGACCACTGGCTACGGATCTATCTTGCAAGGGTTTCTAGAAACATCAAACGTCAATGCGGTTTCCGAAGTCACCAACCTGATTTCAGCACAGCGTGCCTACGAAATGAATTCCAAAGTCATTTCCACTTCCGATGAAATGATGGGCACCATATCCAACATGCGATAACGGAGGGCTAAAACGATGAAACGCTTTATCTTTTTTCTAAGTTTGCTCTGCGTTCTGTTTTTTGCGTGGCAAACACAAGCAGAAACAGACAAACTGGCTGTTGGCGAGGCTGATCCGGTTTCTTTACGTGAAAACATTTCTGTTTCCAGCAATTATATCCGCTTGGGTGATTTTTTCACGAACGTCCCGCTGGACAAAGCCGATACCAAAATTGCCTACGCCCCCAAACCGGGACGTCGTGCCAGTTTTGATGCGCGTTGGCTTTATCGCATTGCACGGGCCTATGGCCTGCAATGGCGCCCCCTGTCCGCCGATCTGCGAACCGTCGTCAATCGCGAGAGCGCCATTATTGAAAAAGACGAAATTCGGGATGCGATCACCAGGGCACTGGGCAGATACGACCTACCCAGCAACCCGGAAGTGGAACTGAGCAACAAAAACCTACGTGTGCACGTACCCAGCGACCTGATGGCTGAAGTTCAAGTCAATGATGTCAGCTATAGTCGTCGAACAAACCGTTTTGCCGCAATGGTCAGCATTGGTGAAAAAGGCATGAACCCGGTCAAACAAATGCGTGTTACCGGTGCCGTTCATTCCATGTTGGAAATACCGACATTGACTCATCGCTTAAGTAAAGGCGACGTGATTTCACAAAACGACATTACCTGGATCAAGGTTCGTGCCGATCAAACCCAACGCGATATCGTGATTGACGCACAGGACATTCTCGGGATGACCCCGAAACGTCTTTTGCATGCCGAACGCCCGATCCGCACACGCGACGTACAACGCCCCGTCGTCATTCCCAAAGGCAGTGTTGTAACAATCATTCTGCAAATGCCCGGCATGACCCTGACCTCCAAAGGCAAAGCTATGGAAAACGGATCAGATGGCGAAACCATTCGCGTTATCAACAGCAAAACAAAACGAACTATCGATGCCATTGTGCTGAGCAGTTCAACCGTTACGGTCGTACCTCTGACGGCCAAACACGCTCAACTCGCCCTAAATCAATAAAACATACCGCGCGTTGAGTTCAGTCTTAGAGCATAGTTACAGGAGACTAGACATGTTTAAATTTAGAAATATTCTCCGTATTTCAGCCATCGTTCTTTTGATGTCATCCCTTTCGGCCTGCAACCTTTTCACACGTCTTTCCCAAGTCGGTGACGGCCCGAAAACAACCGAAATCGTCAACCCGACCAAGCGCCAAGACTATCGCCCGGTCAGCATGCCGATGCCAGCCCCCGAAGTCGCGACAGTCAACCCGAATTCATTGTGGCGTAGCGGTGCGCGGGCCTTCTTTAAAGATAATCGTGCCAATTCGGTTGGTGATATTTTGACCGTCAGCATCGCTATTTCAGATAAAGCAACCATCAACAACAAGACAGAGCGCACCCGCGATGACGGCGAAGATAGCAACATCACTAACCTGTTCGGTTTTGAAGCTGGCTTAAAAAAAGTCGTTTCATCAAACGTTCTCAATACATCAACCGTCAGCCTTGATACCGACCACACCACCAAAGGCGAAGGCAAAATCGCCCGCGATGAAACCATCACCCTGACCGTTGCCGCCGTTATTACACAAATTTTGCCGAACGGGAATTTGGTGATTAATGGCCGTCAGGAAACATTGGTCAACTATGAACTGCGGGAATTGAACATCACCGGCATCATCCGCCGCGAAGATATTTCTTCATCCAATACAATTGATCATACAAAGATCGCTGAGATGCGCGTCACATACGGTGGTCGCGGCAACGTTTCCGAATTGCAACAACCGCGTTGGGGTATGCAAATTCTGGATATTGTCTCACCGTTCTAACTCTTTTAATGCCCTGGCTCTTATCGCTCTAAGACGCAAGGAAAACTCAAGGCCGAAGTCACCCGACTTCGGCCTTTTTTTTATCGAAACAAAACGTCCCGAACAGCCTCAAGGATATCTTCAACATCCGAATCGCTCAGTCCACAATAAAGCGGTAAAGCCAGAACACGTTCATAGAACTGACGGGCACCCGGTAAATTTTGCACCCCATAAAGATTTTGATAATAAGGCTGGTCCGAAACCGGGATATAATGCACCTGCGTCCCCACACCGCGCGCAGACAATTCATTCATCACCTGTGCACGATCTTTCCCAAGCCCCTTGTAATCAATCAGAATTTGAAACAAGTGTAACAGTGGAACATCGTTTCCGCTGGGCAAAACACTTTTGACATAGGAGGACACACCATCCAACGCCACCCGATAACGCGCAACGATATCGGATCGAATGCGGGCGACTTCGTCCATACGGGCCAATTGACTGATTGCCAATACCGCCTGAAGGTCCGTTAGACGGTAATTATAACCCAACTCTTTCATTTCATAGGCCCACGGCCCTGTGGCGGGGTCGGCTTCCATACCGTGACTACGTAATCGGCGCATACGTTGGGCGAGCTCACGGTCATTCGTTGTCACCATCCCGCCTTCCGCAGCGGTAAAGCTTTTGGTCGCATGAAGTGAAAAACAGGCAAGGTCGCTATAGGCACAAGCCCCGACCGGATGCCCGTGATGAAGGCTCCCTAAAGCATGGCAGGCATCTTCAACAATTTTCCACCCCTGTGCACGCGCATAGGTGCTAATCTTTTGCATATCCGCGCAATGGCCCCCGATATGTACGGGATAAATCGCAACAATCCCGGATCCGCCACGCGCTTCTGCCTCGCGGATATGGTCCAGCGTCATAAGTCCGGTTTCACTATCCACATCGCAGAAAACGACATCAGCCCCACACATACGCACTGCATTTGCCGTTGCTAAAAAAGTCAGGGCCGGAACGATAACTTTGTCCCCCGGCTTCAACCCAATCGCCATTGAGGCCAAATGCAACGCCGTTGTCCCATTGGAACAGGCCACCGCTTGTTTTGCGGCAACTTTTTGGGCAAACAGGTCTTCCAGTTCAGGCACCTTCGGACCAGTTGTCAGGAATTGACTTGTCAAAACCTCACAAACAGCCGCAATGTCTTCTTTGCGCACGTCTGGGCGTGCATATGGTTTCAGTGCCATGACTTACGGCCCTCCATCCCAAACAGATAAGATAAAACGATTAAAAATAAGACCGAATTAAACGTAAAGATCAATGCCTATTTAGAAAACACCCAGTTTCCCAAACAAAAAAGGGGACACCAACCCGGTATCCCCTTTTCTTAAAAAATCGACATCCCCCGACTTAATCGTCGCGATGTGTTTTTTCCATACGTTCGTGACGCTCTTGCGCTTCGATGCTCAATGTCGCAATTGGACGTGCTTCCAAACGGCGAATACCGATCGGTTCATCCGTTTCTTCGCAATACCCATAACTGCCATCGGCAATACGATCCAGCGCCGCATCAATCTTGTTGATCAATTTACGCGCCCGGTCCCGTGTACGCAGTTCCAAGGCTCGGTCCGTTTCCATTGAGGCACGATCGGCTAAATCCGGCGCTTGATTGTTTTCATGTTGAAGGTGTTCCAACGTCTCATTCGATTCACGAATGAGTTCTTCTTTCCATGACAAGAGTTTCTGACGAAAATACTCTTTCATGTTTTCATTCATAAACTCTTCGTCATTAGACGGCTTGTAATCTTTTGCCAAAGTGACGGTCATCCCGTTACCCCCTAACTTACGTAGGCATCCTGCTAAATTGCGCGCAATATAGAAAGACTCTCACAATATCGCAAGCAATTTTCTTCGATGAGTTGCAAGTTTATTTTTACCTGCAATTATAATGAGTTAGGAAATACTATTTCATGCCGTCTATTTTTTAGCCCGGCCCCATTTGGCGATTTCGACCTCTGCACGCAGTTCAATTTCATCAATTATTTGCTGCAATTGCGGGTCATCAACGCTTTGGCGTCTGTTGCGCAACATCTGTGCGAGGTTCTGCAATCGCTCAACCGAGATTGCCCCGGACAGAATTTCGCGCTGAATTTCAGCAAGACGATCAAGGATATCCTCGCCACGTTGATAGAGGGCCCGGCGGTTTTCTTCTTCCGTCGCATCCCCCACTTCCTGAATGGACAGAATAGAATCCATAGACGCGACCGGATTGACTTCAGACAGTTCAACATGAGAGCTACTCGCACTGCTCGTACCGCCGAGATGTGAGGAAAATTCACTCGACTTGCCGACACTGCCTTTTTTCTGTCCCTTCTGGGTCGGTTTACTGGACCCGACATTGGAAATCTTCATCTTGGCATCCTATTCATTGCTTTAGCCTGTGGAGTATAGCCTATTTTCTCTTACCTCGTTAACTTATTTACACACCTTCAGGCAAGTGGGGAAAGTCTGCCCGGCAACTCTTGCCCTCTTGCCCGTCTTCCCCATCCTCATAATCATCTTTCCTGTTTTTTATCAATCATTTACATAATGGCACAGCCTTTGCTTATCAATTCATGGGGTATTGTACCCACTGTGTAAATTGAAAATGAAAAGAGACTTAAAATGAGTTTGCTTGGATTATTCGCCGCGCCTGTTGGTGCGATGATGGCCCAGAGCAAGGCTATGCAAACCATAGGCACGAACTTAGCCAACCTAAATACGGGGGGCTATAAGCGAAGCGAAACCAATTTCTATACAATGGTCGCACAAACCTATGGCAGCAACCGCGATATTGGTGGGGTAAAAAGCATAACCCGAACCCTTATCAGTCAACAAGGCCAATTGCTGGGTAGCGATAACAATTTAGACGTTGCGATTAATGGCAACGGCTTTTTTGTGCTCAATACCCAACTGGATGGCAATGGACCGACCTATTATGGTCGCGATGGCATGTTGGGCATGGCCCTGGGTGATGAAATCACGACAACAATCAATGGCAATACGGTCACCAGTCGCGAGGGATATCTGGTCGATAAGAACGGATATTACGTCCAAGGTTGGCCGGTCAATGCCGATCAATCCACCTTTCCCACCGATGAAGCCTCGCTTGGCCCAATCCGAATTGACCCGGAAACCTTTACATCCAATGGGGAGGCCACAACCACGGCCGAAATCGGACTGAATGTTCCATCTAATGCTGCCGTTGGATATAACGAGTCGACCTTTATCAAGGCTTTTGATGCTGATGGAGTCGCCCAAACGTACCAATTGCGTTGGTCCAATATTGTGTTGGGCGGACATACCCAAACCATGACACCAAATTGGGCCTTACCCGGTGGGGAAGCCGCCGGGTTCACGGAAACCAACGCTGTAACGGCCTATAACAACCGTGGTTATGAAAAAGAATTCAATGTGACCTGGACAAAAGGGGCCAATCCGAATGAATGGGAATTGCAGGTCCTGGAAGGATCAGACGCACAAAGCATTGATGGGTCCGGCGACGGTACCCCTAACAGCCTAACCGTCACATTCGATCCACTCACAGGTGCGATTTCCAGCACACCGACATCTGTCACCGTACAGGGTGGCGGCAGTTACGATGAAGCCTTTACCTTTGACTTAGGTTCAATGACAGAAGTTGCCGCCGCAGTCGGCGCCATTACTCAGACCTCCATCGCCAACGATGGAACGGCAGCAGCCGCACAAGACAATAAATATTCATTAGAGGTTTTGGAAAACGGCGTTCCTCTCTCCATTGATGCAGCATCGGCTGATGGAACCCCAACCGTCTTGACCGTAAGCTTTGATGGTAGTGGTCATTTACAATCTCCGCTCAACCTTGAAATTGCCAGTGCAACGACAGGACCAACCTTTACATTGGATATTTCCGATGTCACCAACTACGCCTCAGGTCAGTTGGTCGAGGGGCATTACGATTACAATGGCCGTTCTAACGCCCGACTGCATCATGTCACCTTTAATGATGCCGGGGAAATCATCGGACATTTTGCCGATGCCACCACCCGACCAATTTACAAGTTGCCACTGGCCACTTTTACCAACCCCGATTCACTGGACCCTGTAAACGGCAACGTCTATCGCCTGTCGGGTACAACCAGCGAAGCGGTCATTCGAACGGCCGGCGGACAAGGTGCAGGACAATTCGTTCCCAACGCACGTGAAATTTCAAACGTGGATATGGCGGATGAATTTACCTCGATGATCCTGACGCAGAAAGCGTACAATATTGGATCAACATCTTTTAAAACCATCGATGAAATGAGTCAGGTTGCACGTGATCTGAAACGTTAGTCTTTCTGCTTTCGACTGATTTACACAGCTGGCCAGCTTGTTCTTTTCACAAGCTGGCCTTTTTCTCACCCGGCAAATCTTTCCGTATCAGACCTTTTTTGCAGTTAAACTTAAAAAAAACCTTTCCCAAAATGGACCTAACTTTTTGTTTTTACTTAATTTTATAAAATTACTTTTCTGGCATCGAAATTGCTTAGTTAAATCGTAACAAAGACGACTTACATAAAGTTAAGTCACAATATGACAACGGCTAAGAGATGAGAAAACCATGACTGCCGTCATAAAGAGAACCATAACAGTGCTTAAGAGCGCAAAAGACAGCACCTTCCACTTGGGCCTTGCCCTGTTGATCGGCTTTGGTCTTTTGTTAAGTCCTGTTGACACGCACGCCTCTTCGCGAATTAAAGACATCGTCACCTTTGAAGGTGTACGCGACAACATGCTTGTCGGGTACGGCCTTGTTGTCGGTCTCAACGGCACAGGCGATGGACTTGCGGACGGGCACTTTACCAAACAAAGCCTCCTGTCCATGCTGGAACGCCTCGGCGTGAAATCGACCGAAGACGGTCTGGACAGTAAAAACGTGGCAGCCGTAATGGTAACCGCGTCTTTAAAACCCTTTGCCCGCCAAGGTTCCCGCCTTGATGTAACGGTCAGCGCCCTTGGGGATGCTGACAGCCTGCTGGGGGGAACCCTTCTGGTAACGCCGTTGATCGGTGCGGACGGCGAAGTCTACGCTGTCGCCCAAGGGCAATTGGCTGTAGGCGGGTTTACAGCCGCAGGTGCAGCTGAAACAATTACAAAAGGTGTCCCGACATCAGGGCGCATTGCAAGTGGTGCTATTATCGAACGCGAACTCAATTTCGAAATGGCGCAAATGGAAGATGTCAAATTGTCCTTGCGCAATCCTGATTTCACCACAGCCCGTCGTATTTCACAGGCGATCAACGCCTTTTTGGGCAGCAGTTCCTCACGCCCGACCGATCCCGGTACCGTACAACTGGATATCCCGGACAGTTACGATGGCAATGTTGTCAATCTCTTGACCGATATTGAACAATTACGCGTCGACCCCGATCAAATGGCCCGTGTCGTCATCGACGAAACCACCGGCACAATTGTGATGGGGGAAAGCGTCCGTATCAGCACCGTTGCCATCGCACAAGGCAGCCTGACCATTCGGATCACCGAAACACCACAGGTTTCGCAACCGGGACCGTTTGCACAAACGGGCACCACCACAACAGTTGACCGGACCGCCATCGACGCCAACGAAGATAAAGATAAAAAAATGACGGTTCTGGACGATGGTGTTTCCTTACAAGAACTGGTCAATGGCCTGAATGCCTTAGGTATTGGCCCGCGTGACCTGATCACCATTCTACAGGCGATCAAATCTGCCGGTGCCTTGCAAGCTGAAATCGAGGTGATGTAATGAACGATCTTTCCCTTCTCAGCCAGGCACAAGTTGCCTTTCAGGATGCACAGGCAAAACGGGGACTGGCCGGTCTTGTCGACAGCACCAACAACCAAGGCAAAAGCTTTGCTGAAACACTGAACGCACAGCAACTCAAAGACCCGACACAAGTCGATGTTTTACAAAGACGTAAAATCCATGAGACGGCTGTTGATTTCGAGGCACAGTTCCTCAGCCAGATGATGCAACCCATGTTCGAAGGGATCGAAGCAAGCGAACCTTTTGGCGGTGGTCATGCAGAAAAAATGTGGCAAAGCATGCTGGTCAACGAATACGGTAAATCGCTTGCGAAATCAGGCGGGATTGGCTTGGCCGACCACGTCGAGCGCCAACTTTTACGCGCACAGGAAGGACTATAATTATGGAAATGTCAGAACGCGTTAACGAACTGATTTATATCTGCGAGCGTATGATCGAAATCCTGCAAAAGGAAAATGATGCGCTGGACGCACAAAATCCAAAAGTACTTGCAGAGACTGTGTCTGAAAAAGACAAACTCAGTCGCCTTTATGAACGCCATACCCGTGGCATTCAACGCGATGTCAATGGATTTGCAGCCGTCGACGAAGATGTACGGGCGACTTTGAAAGAACTGAGTCAGGAAATGGACGAGCTCATCGCCCACAACGCACGCATGTTGAAACTGAACATTGATACAAATCGGCGCGTGTTGCTGAAATTTGCAGATATTGCCAAACAAATGACCCCGCATTCCGGCACCTATGCCAAGGATGCAAATGTCGGTCGTCGTGGAGAAGCCACATCACCGATTTCTTTAAACGAAACTTTGTAAGACAGGCCTTGTAGAAAACAAGGGAGATCAGATATGTCAATTACACACGCACTCCACGTCGCCGCTGGTGGCCTTTTGGCCACTCAATCCGCGCTGGGTACCGTTTCCGACAACGTCGCCAATGCCAATACCGTCGGCTATTCCCGTAAGATCGTGAATTTTGAAACGAACGTTCTCGCCGGTGTCGGCGCAGGCGTGAATATTGCCGATGTCACCCGTGCGGTCGATGAAGGGCTTCTCAAGGATGTACGGGACGAGAAATCAGAGCTGTACGCCATCAAGTCACAATTGACATACTACAGCCGGATGCAAGAATTATTTGGGGCCCCCGGTGACAATAGCTCCCTTGCACATACAATATCGGAACTTAGCTCTGCTTTAGAGGCTCTGTCTGTTACACCTGAACGTTCCTTGGAACAAAGTGAAGTTATTCGCTGGGCAGAAAATACCGCGCAGCAATTACAAGATATGTCATCCGTCATTCAAGACTTGCGCAAACAAGCCGATGACGACATTCACCAAGCTGTCAAAGAGGCGGAGAATCATCTGAAAGAAATCGCCGACCTCAACCATAAAATCGTTCGCAATAATGTAGCAAATAACGATGTATCCGCCCTTGAAGACAAACGGGATCTGGCGCTAAATGCCCTATCGGAAATCATTGATATTACCTACTTTCCCCGTTCCAACGGCGAATATTCCGTCTTCACCAAAGGTGGCCGTGTCCTTATTGATCAGGAAGCCGTTGATCTGACACATAACCTGGGGGCAAGTGTCAGTGCTGTCACCACGCATGAAGAAGGTGATTTCTCTGGTATTTATGCCGGTACAGCCGTTTTAGCCAACGACATAACCAACGATCTGCAAGGCGGGAGACTTGCCGGTTTAGTTGAAATGCGTGATGACGTATTACCCGGACTACAGTCTGAATTAGATGAACTCGCAGGAGCATTGCGCGATCAGATCAATGCGGTTCATAACCGGGGGATGGCTTTCCCTGGCTCACAGTCCATGCAAGGGACAACCGCCTTCATTGACTCCTCAGCGCAACAGATTGCTTTTGGTAGCGGGGACACCCGCATGGCTGTTATGGATGGCGATGGCAATCAGGTTGGTTCTGTTTCACTAACAACTCAATTGACCGCAGATCATGGTGCAGGACCATGGACGTTGGATCAAGTTGCCACGACAATTGATAGTTGGCTGGATGCCAACGCAGGGGGCGGAACGGCCCAATTTGTCGATGGCAAATTACAAATCACCATGAGTGATACTACTAAATACCTGAGCTTCCGTGACGAAACAGGTACAACAGCCGGATCAGACAGGGCTGATGCCACAATCAATTTCTACGGCGACGGAACAAAGGTCACCGGAACTCATCAAGGTTTTTCTGATTTCTTTGGTTTGAACGATTTTTACACCGAAGATTTGGGACAAAATATTTGGGATACTGGCATTCTTTCTCCCACTTATGCGGAAAGTGGTACAACCCTGACATTTTACGATAACTCTGGTGGGGGCTTAACCAGTCTTGGTTCCCTCTCTCTTTCCGGTTCTCTGGATGACATGGCAACCTTGGTTAATAATGCCAATATAGGTGTGCGCGCCACTGTTATTTCCGAAGGCGATGGTAAACGATTGCGCTTTACCAACGTTGAAGGAAACAACATGGAGGTTGTACAGGAAAGCGGTAATTTTGCCAGTAACACAGGTTTCGGTGTTTCCAACGTACGCACGGCTTCTTCCTTGAAAGTTCGTGATGATTTGGCCAGCACACCCGGCAATATATCACGGGGTATCTTGCGCTGGGATGCTTCCCTCGGTACCGGCGGCGAATATTATGTGAGTGCCGGTGACAATAAAGTTGCCAGCGAGCTCGCCGGAACTTTCAACAATGCACAGTCTTTTGATGGCGCAGGTGGTTTAAGTCAGGTATCGGAAACATTCCATCAATACACATCCTCCATTTTGGCATTAAATTCATCAAAGGCTGCCAATAATGAACTGGATGTCGAAATTCAGGAATCTCTGGTGAACAGTTTGCAAAACCGTTCAGACTCACAAAAAGGTGTCAATCTGGATGAAGAGCTGTCACAATTGATCCTCTATGAACAAGCTTATTCTGCCGCCGCACGTGTCATCAGCGTTATTCAGGGCATGTTCGAAACTCTTGAAAACGCAGTGAGATAGGAGATAGAAAGATGGTAAACAGACTTGCAAACTTTGCCCACCACCAGCTTTTGAACTCTCATTTATTTAAGCTGCAAAGCAATTTGTTCGACGCTCAAATCGCAGTTGCAACGGAAAAGAAGACTCAAGAATACGCGGGGTTACCTTCTCAGTCAGAACGCTTGGTCCGCCTGGAACACTTGGCCGCTCAGTCTCAAAAATTCATCGACAACAATCAGGTCGTTGATCTGCGTCTGCAAACTCAGGATATCGCCCTTGTCGGGATTGAAGACACCGTTCGAAATATGTACGATATGTTATCGGACTATTCCAGTGGTGAACGCCGCGATGCCGAACAAGTAGAGCAAGTGCAGAAATTCGCCTACCAAGCTCTGCGCGACATTCAGGGGTTCCTCAATGAAACGATTGCCGGGCGCTATATTTTCTCAGGTTCACGCACATCTCAAGCGCCTGCCGACCTTGGGTTAGAAGGTGACTTGGCCTCCTTTCAGGCCAAATGGAATGGTGATACTGTAAAAGTACCAGAAACACGCGATGCCAACATTGCAGAATTTGGTGTCTCAGACAATTTCACCTTTTCCTTAGGTGGCACAGGAAACGATCAATATATGCAAATCAGTGCTGCAGGCTACGCGGCGGCGGATTATGCGAATTTTAAAGTCGGTGCAGACATTACCGTTGCCGGTGGTACATCCAATGACGGTACATGGACGATTTCTGATGTCGATACAACGACCGGCCACATTCGGGTCAAACGTAAAGATTTAACTGATGAGACATCAGCTGACACCTTCACCTTTAAACGAGGTTCGGACCAAGCTGTCGAAATCTCAGATACAATGACTTATACAGGAACAACAATCACAGCTGCTGGCGGTGCTGGTACATTCTCTGACATAGAAGTTCCTGCTACTTTGGAAATTGCATCTGGTTCCGGCAACAACACCATGACCGTTACAGTAAGCGCAGTAAGTGCCGATGGGAGTTCCATCACCGTTACGGAAAAGACAGCAACGGCCGCCGGACCAGAAGCAGGCACCATATCGCTATCAAATTACTACAGCGGTGATTCGATGGAGACCCAGCATCGTATTGATGAAAACCGTATCATAGACCTGAATGTCAATGCGCTAGACCCAGCTTTTGACAAGGCGATTAGGGCACTCTCCCTTATTGCCCAAGGAGAATTTGGTACAGCAGGCGGACTTGACCAAAACACAGACCGGGCAGATGAAGCGATATGGCTTCTGGACTCCGCATTGGATTTCCCAACCGATGGCGCCCCGCCCTTTGGGGCTGAAAAAATCAGCAGCATTGAGCAACTTCGTTTCAACACTGCCTTCCAACAAACGCAAATCAAAAACTCAATTGAACGTGAGACAAAAACCATTGGGTTTATGAAAAATAACATATCGCAAATCGAAGATATTGATATGTTGGAGGCAACAACCGAACTTCTCGATATTGACCGAGCATTACAAGCTTCCTATCAGGTTTTATCACGCACACAAAAATTGGGATTATCCAACTTCTTGTAAGATGACATAACACCTGTCGGAGATTGTAAAGCTTTCAATCTTCTATGGCATATGCTAAACTTACGTATTGAATGTAGAAACATTTCGACAGTCATTTGTTGGTAGAAACCATAAGTATGAGGTGCTGTCATCCAAGTTTGCATTATTCCGGCGAGGGGTGGTAGCAAACGGATACCGCGTAAAAACATTAAAATGTTTTGCGGCAAGCCGATTATCGCCTATTCAATTCAGGCCGCCCAACAAAGCGGTTGTTTTGACCATATCGTCGTTTCCACTGATGATACTGAAATTGCACACATCGCTTTGGAATACGGAGCGGAAGTTCCTTTTATACGCCCCTCTTCCCTCGCTGATGATACAGCTCCGGTCGGGGTTGCTGTTGAGCACACCCTCGTTTTTGCCCAACAAGAATGGGGGCACATTGATTATAGCTGTCTCTTATTGGCCACCGCACCATTTGTGACCGCTGAAACATTGCAAAAATCTTTGGAACTCTTGAAAAAACATCCGGAAAAAGCAACCTGTTTTTCTGTCACCGAGTATCCCTTCCCTATTCAACGCGCAATTAAAATCGATGCAGATCAAAATGTATCCATGTTTCAACCTGAACATTTCTGGTCTCGTTCACAGGAACTTGAAAAAGCCTATCACGATGCCGGACAGTTTTCGTGGAACAGAACAACAAAAAAGCAGACCCCGGATGAAATCCCCTGGGGGCCGAGCGCCCTACCCTACATCTTACCCTCTTTCGAAGTACAAGATATAGATACTCCGGAAGACTGGAAACGCGCCGAAGCCATGTATCGCGTTCTGCAAACCATGGCAGGGAAGGAAAAAACATGAATGTTTTATTCCGCGTAAATGCGGGGGCAGAAAAAGGTTTGGGCCACTTAACACGTTGCATTGCACTTGCCAATGCCTTTGAAAAATTGGGAGCAGCTTGTCACTTCGTCATGGATCGCCGCGATGACAGTATTTCGCCATTTTTAAACACAAGAAATGTTTATGTTTTAACTAGCCCAACACCACAAGACCAGATAGCAGATGCTCGAGAAACAGGCCAAATTGCATCCCAAACAAAATGTCGCTTTATCGTAATGGACGACTACGATTTAGATCAAAATTGGGAAACAACCATTCGCCAACAAGGTTTCACCCTGCTGGTAATTGACGATATTTTACGCTCGCATAACTGTGACTTCCTTATTGATTACCGCTGGCGCGGAGAAAACGGAAAACACGCATACGACGAACTTACAGATAAAGACTGCATCAAACTGCTCGGCCCGGCTTATGTCTTGCTTCCGGAAAATTATACCTCTCGCCTCACTACAAAACATACGGACAATAAAGCAAACATAAACATCACCGTCGGATTTGGCGGTGCAGGGAACTTCGACCTTGCGGCCCCGCTCATCGACAACCTGCTTAAAAAACTTGATCATGACATTCAATTTCGTGTTATTTTAGGCCCCCTTTTCGCAGGGATGAAAGAACTGCAAAAAACCTGTGCACAATACAATAATGTACAGTTCATTATCGGGCAGACAGATTTATTTGAGACTTTATCTCAGACAGACTTATATATCGGTCCTGCTGGCACAATCATGTATCAACTATGTGCCTTAGGCATCCCTGCCCTTACCTTCTCCACGGCCCCAAATCAGGATAACGACCACCAGAATTTAGAAGATATCGGTCATTATTTCCATATCAACCGTTTTGGACCTGAGCAAGCCGCGAAATTAGCCCACTGTGTGAATACCTTTATTAGACAGTATAATCGCGTGAAAGCTCTCACCGAACACGCGGTATATCCAATTGATGGCTGGGGTGCAAAACGGGTAGCCCAATCTGTTATGGGCATGGAAGTTGTCCCATACATGTCCAATCCAGCCCAAAAGAACCTTCCCTCATTACCTATAAAGTCGGACTTTCATACAGTTCGCCATGTGACGGATTGCGATATCAATCATTATTTAGACGCACGTAACCTGCCCGCCAATCGGGAAAACATGACATTTTGCACTGAAATCAACCGTCTGGATCATTACCACTGGTGGTTTCAGAACAAGCGTGCGTCCTATCTTCTGTCATATAATGACGAAGCAAGACTATATATTTGGCATTCGTCTTTCACAGAAAACGAGCAAGACTACCTCATTGGAGGCTGGTTTGTTTGCTCAGAAAACGCACAATTCCAGGACTCTCTCATTGCTCTGGCCTGGCAACTGGAATATTGTTCGCAAGCTTATCCGGATGCCGTATGGCTTGCCGTCATCAACCGCGACAATAAGTCCGTTAAAAAACTAAATGATTACATGGGATTTATCGAGATGGATGAATCTCACCCCTATTTCCCCATTACGCAGAATGCGTTTCCGCAGGCGAGTTACGATACGTTTCATTATGTCTTTTTGCCTTCGGAATTGAAAGCGAGGACGCTATGACACAAACACCTTTACGCTTAGGGTTTATAGGCGGCTCTATTAAATCAGCCGTAGGATACACACACTGGGTTGCCAGTCAGCTTGATAACCGTTGGAAAGTCGTCTCCGGCTGTTTTAGTCGTGATAATCAAATAAGTCTGGAAACCGGTCGCAAATGGTACCTCAGTGATGATCATATTTATCACGACTGGCAACGTTATATTGCTGAACAAAAAGATCATCTGGATGCAGTCGTTGTGTTGACCCCAACCCCGACACACCACGAAATTGTCTGTGCCTTACTTGAAGTCGGCCTCCCTGTTATTTGCGAAAAAGCAATGGCTGCAACACTTAAGCAATCTCAAGCTATTCAAGACACATTAAAACAGACGAACGGGTTTCTCGCCGTAACATTCAACTACAGCGGATACCCCATGATCCGGGTGTTGCGCCGCCACATTGAACGCGGTGACCTTGGCATCTTGAAACAAATTCAAATTGAAATGCCGTCTGACGCCTTTATTCAACCCGCTGAAAAAATGTGCCCTCAAACATGGCGCCTTAATGATGGTGAAATCCCGACAATCCTGCTTGACCTTGCCGTCCATACCTTGCACCTCAATGGTTTTCTGACAGGTTTAGCCCCCAAAAGGGTCAATGCAGATTTCCATCACGACAGTATTTTTGACGGTATCGTTGATGACGCCACACTATGGATTGAGTACGAAAAAGAATTTCGTTCGTCCATGTGGGTCAGCAAATCTGCCCTTGGTTACCGGAACGGTCTTAAAATAAGGCTGTTTGGTGATGAAGCCAGTGCCCAATGGCTACAGGAAGAACCGGAAAGACTGCATATCTTTGGCAAAACTTCAGTACAACAAACCTATGAACGCGGCAACTGCCAATTCCCGGAAGAAATTCGGGAACGTTTTAAACCCGGACATCCCGGTGGGTTTATCGAAGCCTTCGCCAATCTTTATAACGACATTGCCGACAGTCTGGATGCATATAAGACAAACAGGCCTCAATCGCCTTACGTCTATGGATGGGATCACGCGCATGAGGGCTTAAGAGTCTTGGCAGGCGCAGGCAAATCGCACGAGACACGCCAATGGGTCGACCTTGATCGAATGGAGAATGTGACATGAAACCAATAAGCATTGGCACCAAACAAATTGGACCGGATGCACCCACCTTTGTTATTGCAGAGCTTTCCGGTAATCATGGGGGCAATCTGGAAAAAGCACTTACACTTCTTCGGGCAGCACATGCCGCCGGAGCTGATGCCATAAAGATTCAAGTCTACCGACCAGATACTATAACATTAAATTCAGATAAGCCCGATTTTGCAATTGCACCGGACAATGCATGGGCACGTTATAAAAATCTTTATAATCTATATGAATATGCACACACCCCTTGGGAATGGCTGCCCCGTTTGTTTGAAGAAGCAGACAAACTAGGTGTTGAGCTTTTTGGGTCTGTCTTTGATGAAACAGCCGTAGACGAGTTGGAAAAATACAACAATCGGGCCTATAAAATTGCTTCGCCGGAAATTGTTGATATGGGCCTATTGGCTAAAGTGGCACAAACCGGAAAACCCGTTATTGTTTCCACGGGCTTAGCCAATCTGGTCGATATTGCACGGGCCGTTACCCATTTACGACAACATGGGTGTAAAGATATCATTTTGTTAAAATGTACAACAGCATACCCAACCCCGCCCGAAGAAGTAAACTTGCGTACAATTCAAAACTTGTCAGACACTTTTAACTGTATTGCCGGTCTATCAGATCATACAGTCGGAATTGGTGTTGCCTTGGCATCGGTTGCTATGGGGTCTTGTGTTCTGGAAAAACATATCAAACTTAACGATGAAGAAGAAACCGTCGATAGTTTCTTTTCCTTAACCACCGATGAATTTAAAAATATGATCATTGAGATGCGCCGAGGCGAAGCGGCTCTAGGTCAAATTCATTATGACCTGACACCCGAAGCCGAAAAAAATAAAAATGGTCGTCGCTCTCTTTATGTCAGCCAGCCCATTCAAGCCGGGGAACCTTTCACCAAAAACAATATTAAATCTGTTCGCCCCGGCTTTGGTCTGGACACGCAATACAAAGACATGATTTTAGGCCGCAAAGCCGCTTGTAATCTTGAGGTCGGTGATCGTCTATCCTGGGATATTATTGAATAATTAGGTTAAAAATGAGCTCAATTGAAAACATACAAAATTACATTTTAACGTTTGTTGCTGAAAATTCAGGACAAGAAAATACAGAGATTTCACTACAAACCAATTTTGTAGAAGAAGGCCTTCTCGACTCATTCAGTATTTTAAATCTCATTATGAATCTGGAAAGTGAATTTAACGTCAAGTTTTCACCTTATGAATTGGCCGACCCTTCCTTGCAGGTTGTCTCCCCTCTTTCCAATGCCGTCTTGAATAAAATATCAAGGTCTTGAAATGACTACTCTTTATGATACATTTCGCACCATTGCACAAAAACACGCAGACAAGTGCGCCTTGTTTCATGAAGGTGCCGAATATACATATGAACAAATACTCAATGGTGCAGATCAATGGGCCAACTTCTTATTAAAAACAAGTACTCCCGATCGACCTCGTGTCTGCCTGATCAGTGAAGACCCCTTTCATTCTGTAACCATATCACTCGGCCTTGCGAAAATTAATGGGTGCTGCGTCCCGACCAATGCCCAAATGACAGCTGAACAACTTGCCATCGGGTGGAACGCCGCAGACATCAACATGGTCGTTTACGAGCCATGTTTCACAAAAACAATCAAGAACGCCCCCACAACGTCCGCACATTTTATTTGCACAGACCAATTGACAAATAGCTCGCCCGACATCGCCCCCCTACAAAAGACTTGGCAAAATGAAGATGATTTCCTGATCACCTTATCTTCAGGTTCTACAGGACAACCCAAGCCCATTATCATCTCTCAGCGCGTCAAACTAAATCGCGCCAAACAAACCTGGAACTTATACGACTTAACACATAAAGATGTCGCCCTGTGCGCTTCCCCATTTTTTCATTCAATGGGACAACGCATGATGTTTGTTCCACTCTTGCTCGGTGCCAGCGTGGTTCATCTCTCAACATTCACACCCGCAAAATGGCTGGATGCGGTCGAACGATATAAAGTAACATACATTACAGCCGTCTCTTCTCATTTATACGGTTTAAAAGACGATTTGCTGCAAAACAGCTCACGTATTCAAAGTTTAAAAACAATCGTTTCATCATCCGCCCCCATTGATGCCGGGTTTAAAGACACCCTGTTCAATGCGATTGGTTGTGACTTTCACGAAATCTATGGCGCAACAGAAATTGCTATTGCCAGCAATTTATTCCCTAAAGATGCCACAACAAAATACGCAACCGTTGGCACCCCCGTAGCCGGGGTTGATATAAAAATTTTAAATGAGGAAAATCAGGAATTATCGCAAAATAAAATCGGAGAGATTGTCGTTAAAACACCTCAAAGATTTGAAGGATATTATAAGCGACCCGATTTAAACAAAGCGGCAATGTGGGGAGATTATTTCAAGACCGGTGATCTAGGATACATGGATACAGACGGTTTTCTAAGTTATGTCTCTCGCAAAAAAGATATCATCATCAGTGGCGGCATTAACATTTACCCCGGCGATATAGAAAACGTCATCAACAAAAACAAATATATATCTGAATGCAGTGTTATTGGCGTCGAAGATAACCTCCTAGGGGAGGTCGTGGTTGCCATATGCGTAAAGAAGAAAACAGACCAAGATATAGAGCGCAACCTACGTATACTTGCCAACACCCACCTTGCAGCATTCCAACGACCTTTAAAGTACTTTTTCGTCGATGACCTACCTAAAACAGCAACCGGTAAAATTTCAAAGATGGAACTCCGTAACACTTTTAACAAACTAAATGACGGATGGACGGATATTATCCGCACCATGATCTATGGAAGATAATATCCGTTTAACGTATCCTAAAACACAAAACCAGCTGTCACACTGGGAGGGTGTGGTGCAACACTCTTGAGGTAAGTTTCCTCTAGTCGGCTTTTAAGCTTAGGCATCTCAGAACCATAGCGTTCCCACAAACGTCTTGCTTCCGGGCTAACTTTAATTTGTTCAACTGCCTGTTCTAAATCTTGCTCGGCTTTATCTATTTGATCCAAAGCGGCATAGGCATGCGCACGCATATAAAGAGCAGGTACATGAAACTTATATTTTTTCAGAACCATATCCGTAAAATAACCGACAGCACGCTCGTAACGCCCTTTTAAGACATTTCGATTGCCAAAAAAGTTCGTATAAATGTTTACATCATATACAAGGTCGGTCAGTTCTTGTGCTGTAATTTCGTCTGTATCAAACTCACGTTTTGCATAACCGCATCGATCCCAATCAATATTGTGCGGATCAATCTTACCTGCCTCAGCATAGCGATGAAATGCCTCTGTTCCCGGCAAAGGTAATAATGAGAAAACCTGAATCCAATCCACATCAATCGTTTTAATGTAATCAATTGTTTCTTGCATATATTCTTTTGTCTCCCCGGGGAAACCAAACAGAATATTAGTTTCGACTTTCACACCATTCGTACGGGTGTGGGCAATCAAATCACGTGCTTTTTCTAAATTAACTTTCTTTTTAACAATATGTTCCTGCGCATACTTTGACCCTGATTCAATCATAATACGGACATAATCAAACCCCAGAGAACAGATTGTATCAATAAGCTTAGTGTCCATAATACGCACGCTCAAGCCACTCGGCATCGAAAAGATAAGGCCTTTATTTACACCTTGTTCAACTATCGTATTTGCCAATTCAGTAAATTTCGTTTTTCGGGCGGCTAAAAGATCATCCCATAAAACAATATTTACGAAACCGCATTCGTCCCGCAAGTATAATAAATCATCAATAATACGTTGATTGGATTTGGTCCGAATAGAAGCCCCATGAATGATCATAGAGGCACAATAGGTACAATTGAAGGGACATCCCCTCTCTGTCATAACGCCAATAGCCCCTGTATTAAAGGCATTGGAATATTTTTTATAAGCTTCAATATCTAAAAGTTCATATGCAGGCAGGCCAATCTGGTCCAGCTCAACTAAATTTTCCCCAAACTCACCTTTAGAAATACCTTTTATCAAGTTAGCTTCTATCTTGCGTCGGTCATAGGCACCTTTTATATCCATGACGCTAACTTCTTCGATCTCTCCGGCTTTAAGCTGTTCCACCTGCTTTACAAATTTTTCAAAGCCAAGTTCCGCTTCACCGACAAAAACGTAATCAACATGTTCGGTATCTTGCATAACTGCATCATGATAAAACGTGACATGTCCGCCACCCAAAACAACTTTTGTTTCTGGCCACTTTTTCTTCAGATATTTCACCAGTTCCAGAGTCGAAAGATAAGAGGAAGAAAACAAAACAGAAATACCGACAATATCCGGAATAAAGCGCACGTTTTCTAAATGACTACAATAAAAATCCTTTGGTGTTGTCGGCTGCCTATCCTCAATTGAGTGATAGTACATATAAAGTTCTTTCGCATAATCCAGAATCTGAAACTGAACATTATCAATCTTGTTTCGCGTATAAGAAGCCAGTTCTATCAACCCTGTTGGAGTTTCAAACTTGGGAATAAGCAACTTGTTCTGATGCGATAAAAGGCTCTCCTGTTCATATAAGGGCATTGAACTGGGGCTAATAAGAAGAATATTCACATCACTCATATTTTTGACTTTCTATCATTATGAGACGCCGGGCCTAATCTTAACATTTTTCCAGAAAAATCAAAATACATTCTATATAACAAGAAAAATAATAATAAAAAATCACTTTTACTTTCAATATTCATGTAACTTTTTTAGAATAAATATATTATTATAAAGTCATACTGTTAAGAAGCATGCATGCACTCAACGGCCCTCCATTTGTCTCACTAGCCGCTGAAAAGAGCATAATATATTTTCATACGTATCGGCTCCCCAATGAATAATTTGATTATCATTATCGCGGAGTGGAGAATTTTCTCCCGGCTTAAAACCGCTTCTTTCCCAAGCTTTTTTAGCCATACAAGGATTATCTTCATCCGTTTCAATTAAATTGATCGTTGCCGTATTACGTAGAAAGTTCGTAATAAAAAACACACCATTTGTCGTACTCAGGCTAACATAAGCCTGTTCAAATAAAGCAACGCGAAAAATATAATCTGATGATGCAAATGGAAACACAGACACATTACCAAACTCACTTGGTAATTCATCCATCATGCGATAACTGTCTCGCACCACAATAGGAAAATATGTATTCATATCAAGTGATGATACAAACTTGGCCCACTCATTTACGCGGCTATTGCGATTGGATTGAATATCATACTCTCGTAAATTAACAACAATTGGCTTACGCCCCCGTCCAAAGCCATCAAGGTAACAGGCTACCATATCTCGTGCGTATTGAGGTGCTTCAAAAACACTGATGCATTCCCCTTTTTGTCGATATTCATTCAACATCATGTGAGAGAAATGCAAACCGACTTTATCTGACCTAAAGTCGTTAGGAATACAAGAAACCCCACTCTCCATAATCCGATCAGCCTCTTCACGAAAAGCCAGATTTGACACGGATATTGTTGCAGGAAGGCACCGAAAAACTGGCTGTAAAATATGGTCTATACGCCAACTACGCTCTTCCTCAGACTGGCATTTTTGCGCCCCCAACATATCTCGCTGACAAGAACGGTCTGGAACAATAAAAAAATGTATATAGCTCTTCCCTCTTTTACGCCTTTCCATTTCAGCAATAACAGCAAATGCAACGACATCAAACGTCACCCAGTTACTCGCCAAATCATAGAAGGCATATAAAATATCACCCGGTCTGATTTGAGGGCGCAAATTCTTCGAACAAGCTTCTAACTCTACATTGAAGGTGTCGAAAAAAAACATTTTCTCCAATGGAAAACCGACATTTAGAAGGCTATTTGAGATCTCACACACATAAGAAGAGCATATAACAACCTTCTCTATTTCATCAAAATTTTGATGCGCAAACTCTTCCAATGACAGTGCTGTTTGATTGTCGAAAATCTCACCACCATTTGTCGTAACGATTATAAATTTATTTATATCATCATATTGAGAAACATAAGCTTGCGTTGCATCATTTACACCATACAGAACAGTCGTTGCCATCACACACCTACCAACTTTCCACCATTAATATGGAAACAGCTCCCCGTAATCCAATCCGCTTTTTCAGAAGCTAGAAAAGCAACCAAAGGCGCAACATCTTCCCCTTCGCCAACACGTCCAAGCGGAATTTTTAAACTTTCACGATCTTCAACTTCTTCTCTTACCTGATCCACCGTTCTTGAAGTCCGCATAGCTTCACTTTCAATATTCTTTTCCCAAGCATCACTATGTACAGGACCAGGACATATTGTTGAAACACGTACGCCTTTTTGAGCATAAATCTGAGAAAGATGTTTCGATAAATTAATTGTCGCAGCTTTCATAGCTGCATAATGCGGGTTATAGAAACCAGGCTGAACACCCGAAATGGATGAAATTGTAATAATACGCTTATCTGTTCCATCAACAAGATACGCTTCACACGCCCTGACGAAATGAACCATGCTCATAACGTTCAGATCAAAGCTATGCTTCCAGTCTTCCAGTTCTAACTCTTGAAAAGACCCGTAACGACTTGCACCGCCGACATTGTTAATCAGAATATCCAAACAACCAAATACATCAATAATACGATCAATGCATTTGCCAACAGCTGCCATATCTGTCGCGTCACAAGAAACACCTAAGACTGAGGAATTATTAAAATCCTTTTTCAATTCAGCAACAGCACTGTCCAAAGCCTTCTGATCCCGAGCTGCAATAACAACCTTTGCGCCTTCGCGACAGAATTCTTGCGCAATTGACAGGCCAATCCCCTTGCTTCCCCCTGTCACCAATACAACTTTATCTTTCAACCCAAGATCCATTTATTCTCTCATACTCTAAAATTGGCTCGCAACCGTCCATTGATCAGGTACAGTCAATCCACCGTCTACCGTTAACGCTACCCCGGTAATAAATTTGCTTTTTGGAGATGCTAAAAACAAGGCAGCTTCGGCAACATCGTTTGCTTCCCCTTCAGAACCCACAGGATGAACCTTTTCCACGCGCGCCCTGAATTCAGCGTTTCCGGGATCGTCATAACGTTTACGATGTTCATCCTTCACAATAAATCCCGGAAGTATCGAATTTACACGCACTCCCTTTGGCCCCAATGTCATCGCCAAGTATTTTGTAAGATGCAAAAGTCCCGCTTTTGCACATTGATATCCTGGCGACTCAGCTGATACCAGCTGTCCTGAAACACTGGATATATTCACGATAGAAGCCTGTCCACTCGACATATAGGGAAGAGCAGATCTCGCGCAAAAATAAGGCGATTTCAGCATAACACCCATCGCCAGATCCCAATTGAGTTCATCTTCCGTCTCGAAATTTCGTCTCTCTCCAGCGCGTGCATTGTTAACCAAGACATCAATTCTCCCCTCGGCCTCACCAATCGCCGTAACAGTACGAACACCTTCGCCATCTTGAGAAAGATCAACATGCGCATACTCAGCCAACATTCCTCTTTGGACAATTTCCTCAACCGTCCTTTGTCCACATTCTTTATCTTGATCCATAACCCAGACCTTGGCACCAGCCTGCGCAAACTTAATCGCAATATTTCGTCCAATTCCCTGTGCACTTCCCGTCACAATCACAACACGGTTTTTAAAACCTTCATCCATCACAGCCATCTCCTTTCCCTGTCAGTAACCCCCGATATACGTGTTGCAATTTTTCTACAGTTTCAAATGTCCTGAAAATTCTTTGGTTCTCATGCGCAAATGGGAATTTGTCATCATCGCCCAAATCTTGTTTCATTTCTTCCGCATGATGATCCGGATTTTTAAATATTGCGTACGGAACATGCGAAAATATTGCACCTTGGCATAAGCCTGATGCCATTCCGAGAAACCCGTTTGACATCGTAATCAGACAAAAATCCGTTGCAAGGTCACTCCCTAAATCTTCAGCTCGATAAACATGGGGAAGTTTGCTTATCTGCGGATTAATCGCGTCATTCCCCAATAACAGAAAGATTGCTTCATGCTTATAAGCAGCCATAAATTCCGCCCAAACATCAAGCCGGGCATTGCTCTGTCCAATCAAGTCTGGATTATTTTTCAGGTGAACACTCAGAATAACCTTATCTGAAGGGATTTTCTTTAAAATATCCTGCGCTGTATTTCTCGTAAAGCGATCAAAAGAAAGGGGGGATAAGCTATAGCCTTGCCGAAAGAAATCTGAACAAACCAGTCCCGTTCCAATGCAATAATCGGTGGGCTCATTACGATCTAATGAAGGCCAAATCAATATATTTTCAGTCTTGTTATGCGACAAAAACAAGCTCACATCTTCTATTTTTTCAGATAGATAGATACCTTTAACCTGTTCAATACTTAACAGCGTCCTTAAGAGAACATTATCCGTTTCTCCAGGCTTCTTGTAATATTGAACGGGTCCTATTCTCGACATTAAAGATTTGGCAAAAGGTCCGACAATAAAAAGATCAACAGCCTCAGCCTGATATTTTTTTTGGAACAACCACCCTTCTTGTAACAGAAAGAAAAAACCACCAAGGATAATTGGGTGCCGTTTTTCGTCCCATATCAATACAATCCGGTTCACCTTGCTTGCCTCTTCATCACATGGGGTCAAGCTTGTCATTGAAATTCCCTTATATTTACCAGCTTAGTTTTTCAATAATCTGATCGCAGGTCAGTCCAACACTTTCCAGTAACTCATCATACGTGCCATATCCTGTTACAAAACGATCCGGTATGGAAGCACTGTAAAAGCGCGTTTCAGGTAAAGCTGATATTGCCCTGAGAACATCATCCCCAAGCCCCCCGGAACGCATATGTTCTTCGATCACAATAACGTTTCCTGTCTTGGCGACACTTTGCACAATAAGCTCTTCATCTAAAGGGCGTACTGTATGTATATAAATAATCTCGGCAGACTTCCCCTCTGCCGCAAGCTTTTGGCGAATTTCCATTGCCGTATCAAGATGGGGACCTGTTGCGACAACACTCAAATCGTCCCCCTTTTCAACTAATATACCTTTGCCCAAAGAAATATCGTCTTTGTTAAATTTTAAAGAATGCATTCTCCCCGGCAAGCGGAAGTAAGTCACTTTATCATTACGGTATGTCTGCTTAAATAATGCATTGAATTCCAAAGCAGACGCAGGATATAGAACCTCCGTATTTGGCAAAGTTTTTAAGAGAGCAAAATCACTATAACAATGATGGGTGCATCCTAAGTTGGAGTAATCGAAGGCGCTTCCGACAGAGATAATATTACCACCCAGTTGATGATAACAAAAATCAAGCTTAATTTGCTCAAATGACCGTTCGATAATAAATGGGGCAATTGTATGCAAAACCGGCTTCAAACCCACTTTCGCCATTCCTGCCCCTAAACTCATCATCGTAGGTTCCAGAATACCAATATTGAAATAGCGTTCCGGGCAGGCTTTGGCAAAAGGTTGTAAAATACCGTGGCTAATGTCCCCGACAACGACAACCAGTTCTTCATCCCGTGTTCCGACTTCCAGCATTGTGTCGGCAAATTCCTGACGCATATTTTTAGACGAAGTGCTCATTTCAACGCCTCCATAATCAATGCATATTCTTCGTCATTCGGAATGCGGTGGTGCCACATACCATGCCCTTCAATCATCGGAACGCCCTTACCTTTTACAGTTTTGGCAACAATAACACTTGGTTGATCTATTTTTTTATCCGCAACAGCCTGCAGAGCATTTTCAATTTGCATCAAATCATGTCCGTCAATTGTCTGTGTATGCCAACCAAACGCTTCCCATTTTGCCGGTATCATATCCATCGGCAGCAACTGCATACCTGATTGGTTCCAGTCGACAATGACACACAGGTCTTTCAATTTTTGATTTGCCGCAACATGCGCCGCTTCCCACACCGTTCCCTCATGGCTTTCCCCATCCCCAATCAATACGAAATGTCGATTATTCATCTTACGAATTTTATGTCCCATTGCGACACCAACCGCAAAACTCAAGCCATGTCCGAGCGAGCCCGTGGAAGCTTCCGCGCCGGGCACCTTTGTCGCATCTGGGTGTTCCCCCAGAATACCGCCTTTTTTACAAAAATTATCAATATCATGGCGTGTTATAAAACCATGGCGGAATAAATTGACATATAATGCCAAACAGCCATGCCCTTTGCTGAGAATGAAGTAATCGCGCTCTGGATTTTCCGGATTTTTCGCATCAAATTTCAGCACGTTATCGTATAAGAAAGTTACAATATCAATAATTGAAAATGCGCTTGGAATATGGCCATCTCTTCCGGCAACCGTCATATCAACGATTAAACGCCGTAGGTCTTTATTCAATACATCACTCATAAAATATCTCTACCTTCCCTTACTGGCCAAAGTAACCACGTCCTTGCCCCCCATCCATCGGCACAATGCTGCCCGTATTGAAAGAAGCTAACTCTGAGCAAAGAAATGCAACATAATTTCCAATTTCTTCCGTTTTACCAAAACGACCAATACGTTGCCTTTCTGTCAAATATTTCTCAACATGTTCCGGGCGTTCTCGGGATGTCTGATCCCAGTACCCCCCCTCCGTATAAACGGCACCGGGTAAAATCGCAGAAACCACAACACCATCGGGTGCGACGACACCACCGAAACTGCGCGTGTACGCCGTTAAGGCCGCCTTTATGGCACAATAGGTTACCGGACCATGATTTTCCATTGATGAGATGGATGAATTATGGATCACTCTTCCCCATCCCCGCTCCTGCATACCGGGAACAATTAATCTGTTTAATTCAACAGCGACTTCAAAATTAAATCTATAGACTTTCCGCCAGTCTTCTATGCTGCAAAAGGGATCAGAGATATCAAGCGTTCCGCCGACATTATGAACAACGATATCCAACGCCCCAAGCCCACTTACGTCCAATTGTTCCATAAGTTCTTCAGGGGCACCTTCTTCAACTAAATCCAGACAAACCGCGACATGACCCGATGCCCTTCCCCCAATATCACTAAGCAAATGATCCAAATCATCTGCCGTGCGGGACACTATGGCAACTTTTGCACCTTCGCGGGCTAAACACTGTGCGATTGCCTTGCCAATCCCTCTCCCGGCCCCTGTTACAAGTGCTTTTTTTCCAGAAAGTCCCAGATCCATATCGTATTTTTCCTTTTAAAACTGTCCTAATGGAATAATCAGATGTTTAGGCCGATTGTTCAGCAAGCGTCGTATAATCGGTGCTGCATTGTCCAAGGCGGTCAATAAAATGGTTGAGTCTTCCAAATCAGGGATTTCCTGTGACATTGAAATTGTCACCGGTAGATTCCAGTATCCAGCACCATGCTTGTTGGGATCGTCGTCCAAAACGGCTTCCAGTTCTTTAAAATCGGTTCCCAAATGATATGCTAAGACAGGCAACATTTGCGCGGCACCGTAGCCATAAATTTTTTGATCTTTATATAAATCGAGCAACTGAGCCGTGTACCGCATCTGCTCAAAAAACAACTTATAGCGTTGTACAACCTGATCATAATCATAAATGGGGACAACCGTGTCATTTTCTGTTTGTCCGCCTCGCCTGAAAGCAACTGCCAAAGCACTCCATTTATGATAATTCTGGTCATGCCCAATAGAATGGCAGCCACAAACGTGCAGTAGCCTTTGAAAAGAAGATAAAGAAAAATACTGTAAATGCTGATGGAAAACCTGATCAAAGCGTATTTTTTGAAGGAGGCCGTCCAAACCCGGAACTTCAAAAATAAACAGTGCATCATCTGAGGCGAGCTCCATTAAAATCTTAAGCACCTCTTGCGGCTTTTCAATATGCTCCAAGGTATGACGGCAAACGATTAGATCCGGCTTACAATCCAATTTACTTATTAAATCAAGAGTTTCAATATTTCCGCCAAACACCTGAATTGATTTATCGTCGCGTTCTTCTTCCCGCCCTGTCCAAATCGGGTCAACACCAATTTGCCGTTTCGTTCGCGACTTCAGCTGTTTCAGGAGATACAGGTCATTACATCCCAAATCTAACACAGCGTTAAACGTTTTTCCCTGCGCAACACGATCAAGAAAAGACAAGAAAAAATCACATCCATCACGCCCTGTTGCACTTTCTGACGTACGGAAATAATAACTGTTGCCATAAAGAATACCGGGACTGACAACTTCACCTAATTGCCCGTGCCCACATTTTTCACAGTAACGCCATTCCTGATCAATTCCAGTTGTCAATCTCTTTTGTGCATCACCAAAAGAATAGGTATCTGTCAGTGGGAAATTGGGTAAGCCCATAACTCTACGCGTGGGTTCGCCGCAAACAGCACATTCCTTTTGCATCGGGGTGCTAACATATTCGCCTTCGCAGTGGTTGTTTCCCATAGCAGCCCCCGTCTCTAACGCCAAAGCATTTTATCTGCACAAGAAATAAACAAACTACCATCCTTATAACTTTTCGGCATTTGATCCCGGCTGACAACCCTTTCCCACCCTGTCTTCTGAGCAAATAAATTCACGGAAATTTTCTCAAAATGTTTGAATATGTCGTCTGCATTAACAGCACTACCAACTTCAACGATCGCATCTGTTGCCTGCCAGTCTTCATACGTCGTGCTCAACAACATCTTCGCTTCCTGCCCTTCCGCATCAATTTTGATCAAATCAGCCCATTGCATAATTGAGCAAAGGTCCACAAGCTTTACCTGAAAACGGTTTAAATCTCCGTAAGGGTTTTCTTTTGCACCGGCTAAATGGCTCCCAGTTGTATTGCCCAAAACGCGAACGAACTCGGCCTCACCTTCCTGATTGGAAACCGCAGCTTGTATGACTTCAACCCCTTCAGAACCATTTAATTGCATATTCGACTTAATTTTTTCCACGTGGATTGGATCTGGTTCATAAGTGCGCACTTGATATCCTGCTTTCGCCAAAAGGATAGAATGCAAACCAATATTTCCACCAATATCTGCCGCATGCTTATATTTATTTCGGTTGAGATGATAAAAGGAAAATAAAATCAACTCGTCTAAACCAAAAAGGTGTAGACTTGAAATGGCCCCCATCGAATAAAACGGCAGAGCCAATTCCCCATATGGCCCCATGTCTGCAACACATTCACGACCTTCACCAAAAAGATTCAACGCTGATTGTTTTGCTGCAATATTCAACATTTCATAGACTGTACAGCTCGGCGAGTGGTGTTTGCTTAAATTCGCTAAAGCAGTCACACTAGCTCCCAAAAAATTTGTACTCATCATGTGCTTCCCAACAATCTTATTCGTTCTTTCCTAAACAATTCTTATACATAATATAAAGCCTTTACCAGCAAAGAAATAATGCACACAATTCAACGCACACCGTGACATTGTTCAAAAATAAGAACACAACAATTCAGCGTTGAAAATGCATCGCTTTTAGCTTTCATTTGCATGTTCGACTTGGCAACAAACCCAGCATTGGCTAAAATTCAGCAGGATTTGAATATCTTGTTGTGCCCCAAAGATACTTTGACGTAACTGAACGAGCACGCACGCATTCAAGTATAGAATTGCGATAAACCGAGAAAGGTATATAAAATGAAAATCCTTGTAACAGGTGGCTGTGGCTACAAAGGCACCGTGCTTGTCCCTAAACTATTGGCACAAGGCCATTGCGTACATGTTGTGGATACACAATGGTTTGGAAACTTCCTCCCCCAACATCCAAAGCTAACTGTCCAAAAAGAAACCGTCTTAAATCCTGACGCTCTGCCTTTCGAGGGGCAGGATGCAATTATCCATTTATCCTCCATTGCCAATGATCCCTGCGGCGACCTTGACCCAAAACTTACTTGGGAAATTAGTGCACTTGCAACAATGCAAATTGCCGACCGGGCGAAACGCGCTGGCGTTAAACAATTTATATACGCCTCTTCCGGCAGCGTATATGGCGTCAAAGAAGAAGAGCAAATCACAGAAGACCTGACGCTTTGCCCGCTTTCAGAATATAATAAAACAAAAATGGTGTCTGAACGCGTTTTGTTGTCCTATAGCGAAGATATGATTGTACAGATTATACGCCCCGCAACAGTTTGCGGCCTTTCCAAACGAATGCGTTTGGATGTTTCTGTAAATCTTTTAACGATGCAAGCCCTTAAGAATGGAAAGATCACAGTCTTTGGCGGTGATCAAATACGCCCCAATATCCATATTGACGACATTACCGATGTATATCTTTATCTCTTGGACAATCCTCAACTTACAGGAGTTTATAATGCGGGCTTCGAAAATATTTCCATTCGCCAGATTGCAGAAATGGTATGCGAGGCCCTAAGTGCCGAGATTATCGTCACTCCCTCCAACGACCCACGCTCCTATCGCATGAACTCCGACAAACTCCTCGCTACAGGTTTTCAACCCAAGAAGAATGTCAAAAATGCGATTGAAGAAATTATTGCAGCCTACAAATCCGGTATCTTAAAGGACGAACCACATTTCCACAATTTACGCTGGATGCAGGAGACGGTTTTAAAATGACAAGCAACAAGACGCCTTCTCCCAATAAACTTTTTGCGGATTATAGCAAAAAGCTCCACGCCACTTTACAGGCAATGGACTGGCGCCCTCTTGAACATATGGCCAACACGCTTAAAGAATGCCAAGAACAAAAAAAACAAGTCTTCCTTTGTGGAAACGGTGGGAGTGCAGGCAACGCTGCGCACATCGCCAATGACTTTCTATACGGCATATGTAAACAGGCTGGTGAAGGACTGAGAGTTGAAGCTCTGACAGCAAACACATCCGTCCTTACTTGTTTAGCCAATGATATCGGCTACGACCATATTTACTCTTATCAACTCCAATCCAAAGCACAAGCCGGCGATGTCCTCATTGTACTATCAGGTAGCGGAAACTCCGCTAATATCATAGAAGCCGTAAATACTGGAAACCGCATTGGAATGATCACATACGGTCTTTTAGGTTATGACGGTGGTAAAGCCAAAAATCTAGTCAAACAATGCCTGCATTTCAATATTAATGACATGCAAATTAGCGAGGACCTGCAACTCATTGCCTGCCACATGGTAATGCAATGGATGTATCAATCCCAACAAAACAAGGAATGCAACGATGTCTGCTGACATTTGCGTCATTGGAAGCAATTCATTCTCCGGTTCCAGCTTTGCCAAATATGCATTGGAAAAAAAACAATCTGTCCTGGGCCTTAGCCGTTCCCCAGAACCCATTTATGCATTATCCCCTCACAGTTGGGTCGAAAACGGGAGTTTTTCTTTCTCTCAGATGGATCTCAATCTTAATCTCGAAGAAATTGCAGATCTCATTAGCGAGCAACGCATTCCCTATATCGTGAATTTTGCGGCTCAAAGCATGGTTGCACAAAGCTGGGACAATCCGGATCACTGGTTTGAAACCAACGTTGTGGCAACTGTAAAACTCCATGATAATTTACGTAAAATGGGACACTTAAAAAAATATATCCATATTTCAACACCGGAAGTTTATGGAAATTGTGAAGGTTTTGTAGACGAAGAAACAAGTTTTAACCCAAGCACACCATATGCAGTTTCACGCGCTGCTGCAGATATGAGCTTACGCAGTTTTTATTCAGCCTATAATTTTCCTTATATTTTGACGCGTGCAGCCAATGTCTACGGTCCCGGGCAACAGTTATATCGCATTATCCCTCGAACGATTTTATTTTTTCTAATGGGGAAAAAATTAGATTTGCATGGTGGAGGCCACTCTCAACGTTCTTTCATACATATTGATGATGTTAGTACTGCGACATTCGCACTTCTGGAACATGCCCAAGCTGGTGAAGAATTCCACATTAGCACAAACCGTCTCATATCCATTCGAGAATTAGTTGAGATGATCTGTGCTAAACTTGATGTATGTTTTGAGGACAGTGTAAACATTGTCAATGACCGTCTTGGCAAAGATGCATCATACACTTTATCCAGCAAAAAAATCCGAGACCAATATAATTGGAGCGATAAAACATCCTTAGAAGATGGCATAGATCAATGTATAGATTGGGTGAAAGCCAATTTCGACACTTTGAGCGAACAGCCACTCAACTACATTCATCGCCCTTAAGCAGACAGGAAAAGTTCATGGGAAACCTTGTTAATTTGCTCCAAAACTACCCGGTTACAAAACGCGATACACAATCACGGGCCGCTGAAAAAACGGAAGAAGACCGCCAAATCGCCCGCCAATTTGGGAAGGAGTTCTTCGACGGAGAACGTCGCACGGGATATGGTGGCTTCAATTATATGCCACGTTTTTGGCAACCTGTGGCACCGACCTTCCAAGACTATTATAACCTAAAAGCTGGCATGAAAGTCTTGGATATAGGCTGTGCAAAAGGGTTTATGGTGTATGATTTTATGCAGCTTATCCCGGGGCTAGATATTCAAGGTATAGATATTAGTGATTATGCTATCCAAAATGCAAAGCCCGAAGTCAAGGACCGTGTTCAAGTCGCTAATGCCACACAGCTCCCTTTTCCTGACAATGAATTTGATCTGGTCATTTCGATTAACACCTTACACAATCTGGAAGGTCAGGATTTAGATCAAGCTTTTCAAGAAGTAAACCGGGTAAGCAAGGGAAACGCATTCATTACAGTTGATGCTTACAACACAGAAGAAGAAAAAGAATCCATGTTTGCATGGAACCTGACAGCTAAAACAATTCTTTCTGCACAAGATTGGATCAAATATTTCGAAAAAGTTAATTATAAAGGGGATTATTATTGGTTCATCCCTTAAAAAAAGAGCAAAAATTTTCTCTTTGGGCCACAATGCTGTTGATCCGAAAGACGGAAGAAGAAATTGCGGCCCGCTACGGTGAGCAAAAAATGCGTTGCCCCACTCATCTGTCGATCGGGCAGGAAGCCGTTCCTGCGGCCATAAGTATCATCTCGTCGAAAAACGACTATGCCGTCAGCACCCACAGAGGACACGCTCATTACTTAGGTAAAGGTGGTAATATCAAGGCTATGATTGCTGAACTCTTTGGCAAACAGACTGGGTGTTCGAAAGGCCGGGGAGGCTCCATGCATCTAATCGATATTGAGGCCGGTTTCATGGGAACATCCGCAATTGTCGGTAATAGTATCCCTGTTGGTGTCGGTTATGGTTTGGCTGCTAAGTTAGAGAAAAAGAAACAGGTTTCTTACGTATTCCTTGGAGATGGAGCCACAGAAGAAGGCGCCTTCTATGAAGCTGCTAACTTTGCAGCCTTAGCCCAGCTACCTGTTATTTTTTTATGTGAAAACAATCTTTATTCCGTTTACAGCCCGCTTCATGTGCGCCAACCTAAAGATCGTAAAATCTGGAAAATGGTGGGCGCAATGGGCCTTAAATCATTACACATTGACGGCAATGATGTCGAAGCCTGTCATCACGCCATCCAAGATGCAACAGAGAGATGCCGACAAGGTAACGGCCCTTTCTTTATAGAATTTTCGACATATCGCTGGCGTGAACATTGTGGGCCAAATTACGATAATGATATTGGTTACCGTAGCGAAAAAGAATTTCTAGACTGGCAAGCAAAAGATCCTTTGGCCCTGTATCGTGAACAATTAAATTACGAATTTACGGATTTTTCTGATTTCGAATCACGTACAAACAAGGAAGTAAAAAACACAATAGACGAGGCTTTCAAGTTTGCAGAAGAATCCCCCTTCCCAACTCCTGCAACAGCTTATCTGGACGAATATGCTGAAGGGGAAAAATCATGGTGACGATGAATTTTGCCCAAGCCATCAACAACGGCCTTGATACAGCCCTAAGCCATGACCCGCGTGTATTATGTTTCGGGCTTGGCGTTACTGACCCCAAGGGTGTTTTTGGAACAACCTTAGGATTGGAAGACAAGTACGGCTCTGAGCGTGTTTTTGATATGCCAACAGCAGAAAATGCCATGACAGGTATTGCAATCGGTGCTGCCTTAGCGGGTTATCGCCCCGTTATGGTCCATCAACGACTGGATTTTTTCTTACTTGCAATGGATCAATTGGTAAATTCCGCCGCCAAATGGCATTATATGTTTGGCGCACAGCAATCTGTACCTCTTACAATTCGCCTCATATTGGGACGCGGCTGGGGACAAGGACCAACACACTCCCAAAACTTACAGGCATGGTTTGCACATATACCGGGATTGAAAGTCGTTGCCCCCACCTTTGCTGACGACGCGAAAGGCTTATTACTTGATGCAATAGCAGACCCCAATCCGGTTATATATCTGGAACACCGCTGGTTGCACAATGTATCAGGCGATGTCCCCTCAACACTTTATCGCACACCGATTGGCAAAGCCCGACAACTGGAAACGGGAACAGACCTAACCATTATTTCTTCTTCGTATCTGACAATTGAAGCTAAGAAAGCACTTAAATACCTGCAAAATGAAGGTATTCATTGCGACCTTATTGATTTGAGAACAATCCGCCCTATTGATTACCCGACAATTTTCCAATCTGTAAGTAAGACAGGGCGATTACTGTGTCTGGATAGCGGCTATGCAACAGGTTCGGTCTCAGGGGAAATTATAACGCAAGTCACTTCGAAACTCTTTAACCACCTGAAATCTCCACCAATACGGCTAGCCATGCCCGACATTCACGAACCAACTAGCTATGGCCTGACCCAAGATTTCTACATCCGGGCCAAGGACATATATCAGGGAGTTCACAAAATTCTGTCAGGTGACACACCTCCCTTCCCGCCGGAATTAGAAAACCCAATCCCTCATGATACCCCTGGGGATTGGTTTACTGGCCCATTTTAAAAGAAAGCACTCTTTAATGTTACCCAAGTCAACAAAAGCCGCCATTCTTTTTCAAACCAATGGGACACTTGAAATCTGCAATATTGATCTCCCGGAGCTGATGGAGGGGCAAGTTCTCGTAAAAATCAAATACAGCAGTATTTGCCGCAGTCAGATTATGGAAATTTTTGGACACCGTGGGGAAGACCGATGGCTACCCCATTTACTCGGACACGAAGGTGTCGGAGAAGTTCTTGCAACAGGAAAGAACGTTACCAAAGTCAATATTGGCGACAAGGTGATTATGGGATGGATTTGTGGGGATGGTATTGATGCTGCACCGGCCACATATCATTATAACGGACACAAGATAAATTCTGGAAAAGTTACAACATTTAGCCATCATTCCATTGTTTCTGAAAATCGGCTTGTAAAGTTGCCACACTCCTTACCTGAAAAAATCGCACCTTTGTTCGGTTGTGCATTCCAGACCGGTGCAGGTATCGTCTTTAATGAATTGAAACCTGCCCCTCAGGATACGGTCGCCGTTATTGGGCTGGGCGGAATCGGTTTAAGTGCCCTTCTCGCCTTAAAAGCATGCGGTATTAAAACATTAATAGCTGTTGATATAGATGATAAGAGATTGAAAATCGCAACTGAAATGGGAGCAACACACACGTTGAACAGTACGCAGGTTGATTTACTAAGCTGGATCTCACAACATTTACCAAACGGGCTGGATGCCTGCATTGAAGCCGCAGGCCAAATCAAAACAATTGAGTTAGGTTTCAATGCCATAAAACCAAAAGGCGGACGTCTTATTTTTGCTTCCCACCCACCGGAAGGGGAGAAAATATCCTTGCATCCCCATGATTTAATCAGCGGAAAATCAATTGCCGGAAGCTGGGGTGGAAGTTGCCATCCAGACCAAGACATTCCACGTTTATCAAACGCATATGCAGATAAAAACTTGCCATTAGATCAGCTCATTGGCAAAACTTACACACTAGATAATATAAACCAAGCGGTACTTGATTTTAAAAATGGTAAGACATTACGCCCGCTTATTACAATGGACCATGTGTGATGAGCACCCAAAAAACGGTTCTAATTATCGGGAACTTTCTTGTTCTCCACCCTGGCCACCTGCGCCTATTTCAATTTGCAAAAGAAATAGGGCAAAAATTGATTATCGGGATTCTTAGCGATCAATACCAAACGGGTGCGCGCCAAATCCCGGAGCACCTTCGACTGGAAAGCGTGCAAAGCAACATACTGGTAGATGAATGCGTTATTGTAGATAAACCGGTTCAAGACTTTCTCAGAGAGTTAAAACCCGATATTGTCCTAAAAGGAAAAGAACACGAGAACGCTGAAAATGTAGAAGAACAAATCGTGCAGGAGTATGGAGGAACTTTGATGTTTTGTTCCGGTGAAACAAACTTTTCCACTACAACACTGCTTGAAGAACATTTCACACCGAAAAATCTGATTGATATTCGTCTACCTGAAAAATATGTTCAAAACCACTCAATTACCCCAAACAGCCTCGTTGATATTGTAAATCAATTCTCAAATCTAAATATAGCTGTCATCGGTGATATTATCGTCGATGAATATATCGAATGCCAGCCTCTGGGGATGTCTCAAGAGGACCCATGTATTGCCGTTAGCCCCCTACAGTCAAAACAATTTGTCGGTGGGGCTGGCATTGTTGCCCGGCACGCCGCCCGGCTGGGTGGCAAGGTCAATTTCATCAGCATTTCCGGCAACGACCCCTTGCATGATTATGTTAAAGGTATCCTTACGACCGACGTCAATACACAAATTTACAAAGACATTAGTCGCCCAACAACTTTAAAACAGCGTTTTCGGGCAAGCGGCAAATCTCTTTTGCGTGTAAACAAATTGCATCAAAACAGTATTTCTATCGACCTTCAAAATCATATTTATAAATACATTGAAGGCATAATAGACACGTTGGATCTTCTCGTTCTTTCAGACTTCAATTACGGATGTCTTCCTGATCATTTGGTTGAGAAACTTATCCACCTTGCAAAACAACACGATGTTTTCATCGCAGCAGATAGCCAGTCTTCCTCTCAAATAGGAAATATTAATCGCTTCAAGGGAGTTAACCTGATCACCCCAACCGAACGTGAAGCCCGAATTGCATTACATGACAATCAGTCTGGTTTGGTTGTATTGGCCGACAAAGTCAGCAAAGAAACATTTGCAGAGCATATCTTACTTAAAATGGGCGGTGACGGCATTCTGATCTATCGTGCCTTATCAGAAAAGAAAGATACAGGTCAAGGATGGACGACAGACACGATACCCGCTCTAAACCCCTCACCTGTTGATGTTGCTGGTGCAGGAGATTCTATGTTGATTGCCACTTCAATGGCACTTAGCTTAGGTGCCTCAATATGGGAAGCTGCTGCAATTTCATCATATGCTGCTGCTATTCAAGTTTCGCGACTTGGCAATACTCCCCTTAACAAGGACGCACTCCTGCGATTAATTCAAAAATGAGAGCCTTACTTCTATGTGCAGGGTTAGGAACACGCCTAAGACCGTTAACTCTGGAAACTCCCAAGTGTTTGCTTCCTATTAACAACAAACCATTACTTGACATATGGCTAGATGCACTATTTTCAGTGGCCGAGATTGAACGTGTAGCCATAAATATTCATTATAAAAAAGAACAATTTCTCACACATATAAAGAATTCCCCCTACCGGAATAAAATTGATGTATTTGAAGAGAATATCCTCCAAGGCACTGCAAGAACCCTCTTTCAAAATCGCTCAAACTTCCGTAAATCAAAAGACTTCTTAGTTATTCACGCTGACAATTTCTACACGGGAGATATAAAAGAACTCATCGTTGCGCATAAAAACCGTCCCGAAAACTGTGTTATGACAATGTTATTGTTCGAAACCCCTTACCCCCAAAATTGTGGCATCGTAGAACTGGATAAAAACGAAACTGTCGTCAACTTTCACGAGAAAGTTCCTTCCCCTCCTTCCAATCTAGCAAACGGTGCAATCTATTGTTTATCGCAACAAGCACTGGATAGCTTGGAGGAACATCAAATTGATATCAGCACAGATGTTATCCCGACGTTAATTGGAAAAATATATACCGTCAAAACACAAGGTAAGATCATAGATATCGGAACACCGCGCACCTATAAGGAAGCAAACACCTTCGCAAAAGTCATAGAAAATCTATAATATCTGCTTAAGATCCTCCGCACTTAACCAGTCGGAGTTCTTATCACTCGAATACTCAAAGCCATCAGGAACAGGTTTTCCTTTAGCTTCAGTTTTTTCCGTGTTCGACCAAAAAACGAACGACGGTTTAATAATATAAAAGTCGTCCAACTCCACCGTATTGCACGCGTCATCCTTAGAAATCATAACTTCATGCATTTTTTCGCCAGGTCGAATACCAATTATTTTATGTTTCACACCAGGTGCAATTGCCTTCGCTAATTCAGCAATCCGCATACTTGGTATTTTTGGCACAAAAATTTCACCACCACTCATTTCCTGAAAAGTTCGCACCACCATATCAACCCCCTGAGACAAGGTAATCCAAAAACGGGTCATCTCTAGTGCGGTTATGGGAATTTCATCCGCCCCTTGCGCAACCAACTCTTTAAACAACGGGATTACACTGCCCCGGGAACCTACAACATTGCCATAGCGAACAATGCTGTACCTTGTTCCATTTGTTCCAGCTAAATTGTTTGCGGCAACAAAAACCTTATCCGATGCCAATTTCGTCGCACCGTACAGATTTATTGGATTTGCAGCCTTATCTGTTGAAAGTGCCACAACTTTTTTGACATCTGTATCCAGTGCCGCGCGCACCACATTTTCCGCACCAAGAATATTGGTATGAATGCATTCTGTCGGATTATATTCTGCAGCAGGAACTTGCTTTAATGCGGCTGCATGGACCACAAAGTCGACATCCCGAAATGCCATTCTCAAACGCATGCCATCTCGGACATCGCCGATAAAAAAGCGAAGAACTGATGTTTGCTGGTATTCACTAAAACGCTTTTGCATCTCATATTGTTTTAGCTCATCACGGGAATAAATAATCAGTTTTCTGGGCTTACTTTTCTGTAACACCTTTTCAACAAAAGCATTCCCAAAAGAGCCTGTTCCACCCGTAATCAAAATCGATTTTCCATCGAAAACCGAAAAGTCCCCTTCTAAACTCTTCATACGTAGCCTTTTGATTATATATCAGTAATTATTATCTGAATCGATTAGACTTGGGCGCTGAAAAGTGCCTGTCCAAAGGAACTTGTCGGAATCAAAGATTGATACTGAGAACGCAAAACAAGCTGTTGAGCGAGCACGCTTTGAACAGATTGGAATTGCTGTACCATTTCACTTTGTTTTTGTGCAATCGCATGGGCTGCTTCTGCCTCGATCTCAATTTTCTCTCGTCTTGCCGAACGCAAATTATTAGTCGAAAGGCCGTCATAATAATCAAGAGTCGTTTCAATCATACTATAGCGCGATAACTCTACATTAATAACTTCTTTTGCCGCATTCATATCTTCCAAAGCACGATCACGGCTTGTCGAATTTGAGAACCCGTCATATAACCAAGATTGCAACACTTCCAAACCTGTACGGGTTAGCGTCCCGCTGTAGCTTTGGGGTGAGGCAGAATCTGCACCGACAGTAAAATCCACATTATCGCCTGAGATATTATCAAGCGTCAGCCCTTGCTTATAAACAGTTGAGACAGATACGTCACCTTCCGTAAAAGGATAATTTTCGTATTTTTTCATGACTTGAGTGTCAATATCCGGGTACCAAAAATCACCATTGCTATCTTCAATATGATAACCCGTAGTTAAATCCGTACCATAAAACAAAGACGTAATGCCGCTCAAAGAAACGGGATAACGTACCGACTGGCTTTCTGAAAGCAATAGATTTTCTTGCGTTCGAGTCGTTTTAATCAGATCGTCAATTTGACGTAAATTAGAATCATGCGCAGCAGCATATCCCGCAGGTAAAAAATTTACCTCGGGATCATTCTCAGCTTCATTCGCTTTATTAACGTTAATGATCATATTGTCCAAGCGACTTAAAATTCCTTCAAGTCGCTTACGCGTATTAGAAATGACATCTCGACTTGCATCCAAGTCTTTGCGATAGCCGAGAATGCGGTCCTCTTCGCGTTTAATTGAATTTGTCTCACTGGTATAAGATTCCTTCAAGTTTGTTACTTCCTCTGTAACACGCTTTTCAAAACCTGCAGACAACTGATTGGTCAATTTCTGAGTCGACACGTTACGGTTAGTGTTGAAAACCGTTAACTGTCCACTTGTTCCAGCCATCAAGGCTCCAAATATACCATTAACCATTTCTAGGTTCCTTAGAACGAATTCGTACGGACGATACTATCCGATCTCTAAGATACCCAAAAATTACTCAATAGTCAATTTTAACACGCAAATCACGTACCATTACCTTGACGCAAAATATCAACACACATTGCAACATCATGCTGAGGTAATTTCTCTACTAATTCATGAGGCAAAGTCCACCACCTTGTTTCCAGCAATCCCTCAATCAACTTTTCATCAAATCGGTATTTAATCAATCGTGCGGGATTACCCGCCATAACCGCATAAGGCGGAACATCTTTTGTAACCACAGACCCGCCACCAATCACTGCCCCGTGCCCGATGTGAATACCCTGGGTAATAACTACATTTGCCCCAATCCAAACATCGCTTCCAACCACCGTGTAACATTGCTCTTCCTCCTGCCACTCGGGAGTATTAGGTGTGAACTGGGTACTCAAACACGAAATTGCATGATTGCTATTTCCCAAGAAAACATCCTTGGATATCGAACAATAGCGTCCAATAAGTGTATGGGGACCAATCATCCCACCTAAAAGCATATAGGTTTTACGACCGATAAACACATCTTTAAACAAATGCGGCGCATCTACCAATGGCGTACTGGCATCTTTTTCCTGAAAGAAAAAGTTCGGTGGATAATGATGTTCTATCTCTAAAGACCATCCTTCATTTTGCCAGCCGGCTTCCGCAAACATTTTCGATAACCGTTCAAACTGTGTTTCTTTTTCTTGAGTACTCATAAAACCAACACTTACTTTCAAAATTGTATAGGCAATATCGCGCGTCTAAGTCAAAAGTACAAGTATCAAACATATCGAATGTCATCCCCCCTTTCTCAAAACTGATTTCTATTTACCGGTCATCACTTATATGTTAACTTCCTGATTGTGAGCGCAGTATGCGCATTTTCTCGCCTTTTGGCGAACTCTATAGAAATGGAGACTTATAATGGCTGATATCGCACTTTCAACTGCAGTACGTTCAAACTTACTGGCCCTACAGAGTACTTCTGGCTTCATCGACCGTACACAAGGTCGTTTGTCAACCGGTCTTGCTGTAGCAAGCCCTGTTGATGATGCTGTGAAGTTCTTCCAAGCCAAATCACTTTCAAACCGCGCTTCCGACTTGTTGGAACGTAAAGATGCTGTCGATCAGGGTGTTAACGCCTTGAACGCTGCATTGAAAGCGACAGAAGCTATGGAAGATCTCGTCAAGCAAATGAAAGGTGTGGCTGATAGTGCCCGTTCCGCTGACGCAACTCAGCGTAAGGCTTACACCACTCAGTTCAATGAGCTTGTAAAACAGGTTGGTAAAATCGTCGATGACGCTTCATACCAAGGCTTGAACTTGATCAACTCTTCAAGTTCCAAACTGTCCGTTCGCTTTAGTGACAAATCCGATTCCAAACTTGAAGTAAACGGTGTTGATTTCAACACGTCTGTTTTCTTCAAGGATAAAGACGGTGGCGTTGCTTCTGCTACTGACACTGCCAACGGTCTGAAAGGCATGGGGTTGACAAACGATACGTTTTCTTCATACGCCGTGTCTGTTGCTGCCGATCTGGCTTCATTCAACGCGCAGCTCGACAACGTCGTGTCTGCCTTGGATAAAACCATTTCCAACCTGCGTGCAGAAGCTGCAACTATGGCTGGTAACGTTGCTATCTTGCAAGTTCGTTCGGACTTCACAAAAGAATATGCAAACGTACTGGAAGATGGCGCTGGTCAATTGACTCTTGCTGATCTGAACTCTGAAGGTGCCAACTTGTTGGCTCTTCAGACTCGTCAACAGATGGGTATTCAGGCTCTGTCATTTGCCGGTCAATCCGAGCAAGCTGTACTGGGTCTGTTCAGATAAGCAGACAGCCTACGGAGAAAGTCGGGAGGGTAACCTCTCGGCTTTCTTTTTCTTTTCTTTTGTTACGTGCTTCGTTATCATAACTTCAGAGGTGCAATATGCCGCTTAAAATCAATCTCAAAAAAGGGCAGAAAGTCATATTGAACGGAGCCGTTATTGAGAACAACAATCCACGATCAATAAGCTTCACACTCATGAATGAGGCATCCATCCTACGTGACAGTGATGTCATGACTGCGGAAGAAGCTTGTACACCGGCAAGCCGGGTTTATTTTGCAGCCCAAGGCTTGTATCTGTTCCCCGAAGAAAAAACGGCTTATCAAGAACGCTTAACCCAATTTTTAGATGATTACGAAGGTGCCGCCGCATCGAGTAAACCAATTATTAACGCTATTAGAGAGAAAATGGCGGATGATGAATACTACGGGGCGTTAAGACAAGCACGCAAATTAATTGAGCATGAAAATAAGGTGTTGATGAATGTACAAGAATCCGTTGAAAAATTACGAGACGGTACCGGCCGAGGGGAACCCGACTCAGAGTGAAGCGTGGGCTTTAACGCAGGCCGCCCTAAAAATGCGTGATGCGCTAAATACTGGTGATATTGAAGAAATAAAATCGGCGGTTCGCTTAAATTGGCGCTTATGGACAATTTTTCAAGCTGATTTGCTCGCCCCTACATGTGAAGTTCCTCTTAACATCCGTCAAAACATTCTTTCTTTGGCCAAATTCATAGACCAACATTCTGTCGAATTTTTTGGTGCCCCACATATTGATCAAGTAGATGTTCTCATCAATATTAACAGGGAAATAGCCGGTGGTCTCCTCGACGGCGCTAAACATGCGGAAGAACATACGCCAGAACACACACAAGCTTATTCTTCAGCGCAAACGACAAGCCCCTCTGGAGATAATACTGAAACATCCCAAGAAAACGATGCTCCTCCTCCAAGTATAAATTTAACTGACTTGGAAGCTTGAAAAAATATAAATAGATTTGGAAGACGGTTATGAGTGCGATCGAAACACAACTGCGCAATGGTCAATGGGACTCTTTGGTGAAAGACCTAGAAGGTAAATGGCAAACTGAAGACCCTAGCCCATTGGACTTATTTTATCGTGCTATCGCAGCGATGGCTTTGCAAGATTATGCCGCAGCCTATGAATATGCACTCGCTTCTTTTGAACGTGATGGCGAAAATCCAGACCTTTCCGAGATGCTTGCCTCTTTATGCGTACTCGTTGGACGTGTTAAAGAAAGTTATTTTTATAGAAAAAACCTTTCTACATTGGAAAGCACGAATGAGATTAAAGATATCATTCCATTTGGTATCATTCCTGACTATACAGAAACGCTGAAAATCGCAACTGATACACCGCTTTTAGATCGAGCAAAATTCGCATCCAGTAAAATGGAATGGGAACAAGCTGAACATTGGTTTCTTCAGCACATTGCCTTTAATATGAAAGACCCTGTTGGTCATACAGAACTCGCGCGCTGTCAAATCAAACAAGAACGATATCGCGCTGCGGCAGAAACCCTCAAAGGCGCACGTGCGATCTTCCCGGCCAATGCCTCTTTTGCACGTCTTCTAGGGGAAACACTTATTGAACTTGGTGATTTCAACCAAGCACAAGCCTCCTTTGATTGGGCACGAGATATGGACCCAACTGACGAGAGAAACCACGCAGTGGCGCTAAAATCTCTTCTACGTAACCCGAAAAACAGCGCCTCAGCATGTATTGAAGAGATGCAAAAATGGTGTGAAGACCATCTTTCGAAAATGGAATCTGCTTTTTCTCCAAATCCTATTGGAGAACGTGAAAAACTGACAATTGGCATTATTGTTTCAGGGATGGACAGAACCAGAATAGCCCCCTTAGTCGGGGAAATTTTTTCCTGGCATGACCCCTCTCAGTTTCACATGATTGGATATGGCGAAGGGGACATAACATATCTGTTCAACCACTATTTCAAATCGGCCTTTGTTGAATGGCGTGATACCGAAAATATTGATGCAATGACATTGCGTAATATGATCATTGCCGATGGGGTGGATATATTAATTGATATGGGTGGTTTAAACTCCATCGAAACTTTAAAGTGCTTCGGGTCTAGATGTGCCCCCATACAAATTTCGTGGAATGAAACCCAATTATCCGCTCTCTTGCCCGAATTCGATTACGTTATCGCCAATAACACCTACCCGGAACTTGAAAACAAAAAAATATCTTTCCCCATTTCCAATCAGGTGTATGCAAAACGAGAGGCGCTCGAAAAATCACCTCCGTCAGAAAACCAAACATTCACATTTATTGCAGATGCAAGCCTTGCCGACCTGACATATGAAACAATTTCTTTATGGGCAAAAATCCTACTGACCAATCCAAATTCGGTTCTTCTTTTACGAAGTCACGATTTTTATGCCGAAGACAACAGCCGGTCTTTAATTGAGCGCTTCGGTCTATTTGGTGTTGCTCAACGAGTTGATGTTATACAAGAATCTGACCGCCGCGCCTTTTTCTCCAACGGTGATTTAGCCCTTTTACCAGCACATGGAGCAAAAGCAGATATTGTTTTGGATGCTTTAAACGCTGGGATCTCTATTCTTGCCTGTGAAGAATTCAACACACATTTTTCTTCCGGCCTACAGATATTAAAAGACCTTGAACTTTCCTCATACATGTTGACCAACACCAAAGAACAATTCTTTGCAACAGCTCATGCCCTTTGTTCAGACCAAGCTGCCTTGGACAAAGCCAGACAAGCCGGGCGAGATGCTTTCACTGATAGTCTCGTATTCAACCCGGAACAACGTATGGATGCCATTGCTAAAACTATACGTGGCCTGTGGGAAAAAGATCAAGTAAACGAGTAATGACATGACAGTTTCATCACCTGTGTCTCAAATTGATATTCAAAACACTGCACAACTGCGTGAAAAAAATTTAAGTTACTTTGAAACCTATCAACCTGAAGCCTATAATTTTTTAAAAAATCAGACCGAACATTATTCCGTTCTGACGTATCAAAATGGCGAAGTCGATAACCTTCTTATTGACGGAACGCCCTTTTATGGCACCTCTGCCCAACAATATTGCAATAATCAAATGACAGATTTCTGGCGTAAGCCGGAACGCATCATTTTTGACAATGTGATGACATATAATCCTAGTCCTGCCTCTCAAGGGATGATGGAGGTTCTTCGTGATAAAGTTCAAAACCTTGAACGTTCTCCTGAACCGATCACGGATTGCGGATTTTGCTTTGTTTTTGGCCTTGGGCTTGGCCTTTTTTTGCCCGAAATGATTGAAAAGAAAGTCGCGCGCAATATTATTATATCTGAACCCGTTGCCGAGTTTTTCTATCAAAGTCTCCATGTTCTGGATTGGGAAAAGATTTATAAGGATGCCGATGAAAACGGGATTTCCTTAATTTTCTCTTTTCATCAACATCCAACAGAAACAGTAGAATTTCTGGAAGGTACTGTGCGTCGTATAGGGAATACCTTCCTGGATGGTTCATCCTTCTTTATGCACTACCCTTCATGGGAAAACATAGAGGTCTACAATCTATTTCGAGATCGAATAAAAATTTACTACCAATCAACAGGTTTTTTTGAAGATGAATTAATCATGCTTCGAAATGCCTATTTGAACATGACACATTGTGATTTTCGTTTTATCAAGCGAAAACCTTATCTCCATCAAGACTATCCTGTTTTTATCATTGCTTCTGGGCCTTCATTAGAGTTTGATTTAGAGAATATCAAGAAAATCCGTGATCAGATTATCATTGTCTCAAGCGGTACCACGATCAGTTTGCTCCTCAATAATGGCATCCGCCCGGATTTTCATGCAGAACTCGAAAATGGAATAGAAACACTCAATTTTCTTTCCATTGTAAAAGAGAAACATGGATTTGAAGGTATAACTTTCCTTGCAAGTACCTCCGTCTATGATGGCGTTGCAGACTTGTTTGAAGAAACCTACTTTTTCCATCGTAGCGGTGCAAGCTCAGCTATCATCTTTGATAACAACATTGGCGAAATTCCCGAAATCTCTCCGATGGCAGCCAATGCGGCAACTTCGGCTATCGCCTCTTTAGGATTCAGAAATATATATTTTGCTGGTGTAGACTGCGGCAAATATGAAGGCGCAAGTCATCATGCAAAAGGTACTATTTACGACGACCTCGGCATTGACTTGGATAGTCACCTAGCCCTTTTTACAAGAATTGTACCCGGAAACTTTGGCGGTAAAGTATCAACCACGACCCATTTGGATATGTCACGGCGTAACCTCATTGGTATTATTCGACGCCTCCAGCTCAACGCATTCAACTGTAGTCATGGGGCCCGTATTGACGGTGCAAAACCTATTTCATCCGCTTCACTTAAATTAACGTCTCAACCGGGTAAACAAAATCATCTAAAACAAAGCCTGCGTGCCCAAGCCACTTTTTATAAAGATGGCGCTTATTTCAAATCACTTCATTTAAGTGATAAAGTCCTGCTTTTGACTTCCCTTGCAGAAAGACTGAAAATATTCATGGCAATCATGTATGAAAAAGAAAACTCAATCTACGACTTTGAACACAGCTTTGAAGATTTTTGGAATGAAAATTATGATGAATACAAAGATATTCTGCCCATTATCGGAGGAACAATGAGCAGCATGTTCCGACTGGCCGGATATGTACATGTTCGCCTATCCAATGAAGAAGAACGACAGGAGTGCCTAAAAGTCACGATTAAAGCAATTGAAAAACAAGCTCTTTGGATGCTGGATACATTGCATGATTTTCTTGCCGCAATGGCAGAAGGCCAATCAGATGTGCCTTTACCTGCCCCGTATCCTCTTCGCCATGAAACAGACCAAACTTAAAAATATATATTTTGGATTTCTATGCCTTGCGTGCGATTACGGTCCAGTGCCCAAGAACAGTAAAAGGTTGTGAAAGCATATTTATGTTTTCAATATGATTAAGTATCTCTAGAGACCAACCGTCTTGAAATAAATCTTCAATGTCACGCTTGCTATAAAAACAGATTTGCCCGTGCCCACTATATGCTCCATCGACCTCGACCATCAGGTTATCGTCAATCTTGCGGCCCGTTGCTGAACTGCGGTCACTAAAAATCTCACAATGCACTAAGCCACTTGGTTTCAGACAACGCTTCACTTCGTTGATTGCACGTTGCGCAACAGAACGTCCGGTGTGTGTCAAAGCTGCTCGTTCGATCGCGAGATCAAATGTTTCATTTTCAAATGGAAGGTTCGTAAAATCGCCGACATAAAAGTCACCAGTTAACCCTTCTTCTTTAAAACGCTTTTTAGCATATTCTATTCCTGCCTGACTTGCATCAATGCCCGTGACCTGAAAACCTTCACGCGCTGCAAACCATAAATTATTTCCTGCGCCACATCCTATTTCCAATATTTTGATTTGATCTCTCGGTTTGTCTCGCGGGGCATTACGAAACACATACGAAACAACAGAATGGAACGGATATTTATTAAGCTCTTGACCATTTGCATATAATTCTTGCCAAATAGGATCAACCATTCCACTCTCCATCTCCATTTTTTCTAAAGTAGGCCGGTCATGTCAGACAACGCAAGTAAATTTTACACCCCCGGATTGATGGATCTGTCTAAATACCATATTATTTCTGCACCACTAGATGACCATTGGGATCGGTTTGTTGAAAGTTCCCCTCAAGGAACAATCTTTCAAACAACTCCTTTTCTGTCATGTTTTTCCAATAAGTTTTGTTCTTGGTACTGTCTGAAAAAGAATCAAATCGTTGGGGCTATGGTCGTTCCTGTAAATGACACGCAAACGACCTCTATGGCACTCCCCCATATGATCCACAACGGGTTGATGTTTATTCCGGCTCAAAATAACCAAAATCAATCACAGACCTTATCCGAGCATTTCCGTATTTCGCTGTGTTTCATTGAAAAAATCAGCAAACACTTTAAAGAGGTCTCTCTCACACATCACCCAAGCCATGTTGATATGCGTCCTTTTCTTTGGCATAACTATCACAACAATGACCCTAAATATTCGGTTGAAATCCGATATACAAGCTATCTTCGCCTGAAAGAAAATACACCCTTCGATCTCAGCGAAAGGGACGAACTTTTTAAAGCATGCAACACCTCCAGACGACAAGAAATTCGGGCAGGGATCAGGGAAAACTTGCGCACTGATATCGATGTAAACCCTGAGCGTTTTGTTTCTTTATACGAAACAACCTTTAATACTCAAGGCATTAAGCACAGTATGGAAGAGCAAAATGAACTCGTACAAATTATTACGACACTCAACAAAGCAGGCAAACTCCGCATGTTTTCTACATATGACCTAGATAACAACCTAGGCAGCAGCGCGGTTTTCGGCGTAGATACTAAAAGAGCATATTTTTTATATGGAGGAAACCATCCCGAATTCAAAAAACAGGCCTTTGGCAGCACTGTACTATGGGATGCCTTTCAAGCATTGCACGCAGAAGGCATACGCGAAATAGATCTCGAAGGTGTAAACAGCCCGGCTCGCGGATATTTCAAATTGAGTTTCGGTGGAGACCTTGTTCCCTATTATCGAACACATTGGAAGAGCTAATATTGACCTGCTTCCAAAGAACTGGACCGTTTTAATTGAAAAACCCTCGTATAGTGAGCTTGCCCCTATGTTTGGACCATTTGGCGTAAGAAAATCAATCCCACCTTAAAAACGCTGCCTAGCTGTCCAACAAATAGGGGCTACTTCTGTTAAACCACAAGGCTCAGGCGGTGCACAGCTATCCACAGGCGGCTATGTCCATAGCCGCCTGTGGAATCAATATAACAAAGACGAGATACACAAGGTTCAGGACCTATTAATTTTTCTCAACAAACCTTTATCTTTCAATTTTCGGGCAACACGTGAAACTTCTTCAACGGAAGCTTCAGCACGTTTAGAAATCTCAATCAGGTCATGCTTTCTATCACTTAGCGCCAATATCCATTTCATAAGGCAAAGTTCCCTATGAGCTTCCGCTTCCGCCTCTGTTTGAGTTTTATTCACATTGTTGATCGTTGGATACAACCCGCGAGGCCCTAATTGCGGCTCGCCATATGGCGCAAGATTTTCATAGACAACATTGTCATCACATACCTTTAATAAACAATTTATTGTATCAATACTTTCCATTAATTTTTCTATTTGCATACTTTCTTTGGTATCAAGTGAATTATGGTATCCAATGTAATTGCCATGATAAAAGTCTCGGCTCGCATTGCAAATTGGCAAACGAAACCCGGGCATTGCATAATTCCGTTCATCCGCACCACTATTGGGATCATACGGTAACGAAACGAACCTTTTATCTCGTTCACACATATAACGGACCACTTTATCGATCGGACCATTTTCCATTATACTATGTTTGAATGTTATATTAGGACGCTCCCCCCCCAACATATTTAAAACAATGCCGCCCACACACTTTTCAAGTATCTCGTCTTTTTCCAAATGCATGAGGCATAACGACCCTATCGTTTCAGGGTGCAGGACAAAACGATAAGTGTATCTGCGATTAGACCAGTTTTTAATACGATGATATAATCCCAGCAGCACAAGAGGCCCACTTAATTCATTATTCGCCAATGAAGGGTGACACAAATAAGAAGAAATCAGAATTTCCTTTTTACTTTCCCCTGGAAGAGTTGTTTGAACAAGGTCAATCCCCCCATTTACATGCTGGCTTTTGATCACAGCACGGTAGGTTCCCTCTTTTAAACTCATACGTTGTGCATGTGTCATACAAAAGCCCCACCTTTCTTGATAGTAACTTGAAACATAAGGAATAGCCTCGGGCAAATTCTCTATGCTGAACAGATGGGATTGCAATTCTTCCAAAGAAAATTCGCCATTAACGGCTACGGAATAATTCAGAACATGTAGATTATTATCCTTCATATCAACAATCCGTTGGTTGTCGGGTCCAATCAGATACGCTTCATCACAAGACCATTCTTTAGGAACAGTCCAGTCAAAAACTTTCGTACCTGTGGCTACATGTAATTTTTCTAAAGGGAGATATTCACCGATTATGTCATAACTTTCTCGCAAGCCTGGTCCAGTAATACTGCGTAATATCGGAAATAATCGATCAAATAATTCAGAAAAGAAAATAACACTCTCATCATATTTTTTAGACATTATAACATCCTGTACGCATTTAATCGGTTGTCCCTTCTCATCTTATAGACTCAATTCTACAAAGGCGGTATTTTTTTCCTAACATCTTGCCTCATTCATGACTACACCGGAAAAAACTACCCCCTTGTACAAAATTATAAAAAAAAATATGTTTAAAAATATACACTTATAAAATTTTGACATATTGGCACACCCTTTGCATTTAATCCGTCGAAGAACCGGAACTTGCGAGGACGCGATCATGGATAATTTAGCGGTTAACGCGAAAAATAACGGAACTGTTGCCCCGGTGACAGGTCCTGTGGCCCAAACAACAAAAACAAAAGGCACCAACAATAGTGCAGGTTTTGCCGATTTGCTCGCTTTCTCCAGCAGCAATATGAGCACGAACCTAAGCATGTCGACCTCCAAGTCATCCAACGAGCCCGCCTATGATGCGCACGCTGACAAAGGCTATGATGACTCGTACAATGATAAAGCATCCAAAACAGCCGATGCACGCAACGACGATGATGTCGCAAGTGATCGTACTGATAAATCTGACGACACTCGCACAGAAGATCGCCCGGATGATCGCGCAGACGATACGCGTCGGGACGCCAGTGATGATAACCGGGATCGTTCAGAACGCGACGATGCCCCGCAAAAAGACGCTGACGCAGGAGACAAGCCCAAAGCAGATAAGAACGAGCAAAGTGAAACTGCTGAGGCCAACAATAACACCTCAAACGAGACGGCTGACACAAATGAGGCCGGGGCAAACGCCGAAAATCAAGGTAACGATCTCGCCGATGCAGCCGCCAATGCAAATCTGGGACAAGCTGCTGCCGCCAATGCACAAAGTGCAACAGACCCAAGCGTTGTCGCCGCCGTTGCATCAACCCAGCAGAGCAACACTCAAAACAACAACGCAAAAACCGGTACTCAAACAACTGATCCCTTGGCTGTAGATGTAAACGCAAAAAACACAACTACACAGACAGCGACGACACAAAACACCGCCCAACAAGGACAAGCCGGTCAGCACGGCAATGCGCAAAACCAATCTCAACAACAAGCGCAGGTCAATAAAGGCGAGCAAAAAGAAATTAATCCGCAGCAAGCCGCGCAACAGCAAAGCAGCGCACAGCAGCAAGCCGCAGATTTGTCCAAAAAAATCGGTCAGAACCAACAGGCAAATGTTCAGGTCAAAGTCGCAGAAGCGGCTGCGACAACCACGTCTCAGACCTCGACCTCATTGTCCAATGCTTCCAGCGTTGCGGCCAGCACCAATCAGGCGGGTATTTCCACCCAGAATGGACAGCAGCAGAATAATGCGCAATCTAATCTGGGGCAAAATGCACAGGCTGGTCTCGCGAATGCACAGGTGCAAAACAATCAAAACAATTCTGCACAAAATACCCAAAACCAGAATTTCGCCAATATGGTGAATGAAGCAAAAGGCGCACAAGCCGCTGCAAAAGGGACTGGTGCACAAGTTACCCAAACAACAGTCGGAACGGAAACAACACAAACCGCGACGACCACGCAGACCCAAGCAAGTAACCAAACCCAACAGACTGAACAAGCCAAACCGGCGCACGAAGCCAAGCAGCATGTTCACACCACGGCAAAGCCTGAGCATATCAATGTTGAAATCGCAAAAGCTGCAAAGGCTGGCGCAGACCGTATCAACATCCAGCTTAAACCTTTGGAGTTGGGCCGGATCGAAGTTCAGTTGGACATGGCAGGTTCCAAGGTAACTGCAACCGTCACAGCAGACCGCCCTGAAACACTGGAAATGCTGAAACAAGATGCCAAGGCGTTGGAAAAAGCCATGCGTGAGGCCGGTTTAGACATGGGCGACATGAATTTTAACCTGCGCCAACAAAACAACGAAGGCCAACAGACCGCACAAGGCAATGGGTCCGGTAACCTTGGTAACGATACATTAAATGACGCACCTGTACGCGGCGAAGACATCACGACAGCCGAACAGGAAGCACTGGAACGTCGCGCCCAATTACGTGCTGCCTACGGCGGCGTGGATCTGAGCGCTTAAGGACGAAAGAAGAAAGGTTGAACGATGGCTGAATCAATTTCCGGATTAGGCGCTGCTGCAGTTGCCGGCCAATCGCGGGCCGAAACGGACCGTCAGAAACTCGCCGATGATCTCGACGATTTCATGACGCTTCTGACCACGCAGTTGCAACACCAAGACCCGTTGGACCCAATGGATGCCAACGAGTTCACGACCCAATTGGTACAGTTTGCTAGCGTAGAACAACAAATTTCACAAAACGCCAACCTTGAAACCCTCATTAAAGCGCAAGAAACAGCACAACTGTCTTCTGTCGCCAGTTATGTTGGCCGCATGGCAGAAGTCAAAACCAATCAGGTCCAGATTTACAACGGCGAAGCTGAATTCAACTACGTTCTGCACGAAGATTCAGTCGCAACGCTTATTAATATTCAAGATAGTAGTGGCCGCACAGTCTTCTCCGGTGAAGGCAACGTGTCCGCTGGTAAGCATGGCGTGTTGTGGGATGGTTCGGACCTTAGTGGCAACCAGCTGCCAGATGGTCTTTATAAACTGACCGTGACCGCACTGGACGCAGATGGTGCACCGGTTGATATCACAACCACGGCCGTCGGCAAAATCACGGGTGTCTCTTATGCCGGTGACGAACCTGAACTGATCATGACGAACCAGGCGGTTAAACTGGCGGATGTTATCGCACTGAAACAGGAAGCGATTGAATTGTCAGAAGTTGACTCAATCGCTGCAGCACAGTTGAAAGCAAAAGCATCAAACCAAGATGCCGTTAACAGTGCTATCGCTGCACAAGACTCTTACAATGCACTGGTTACACTGGCTGAAGACAACGATCTTGAGGCCGTGCAAACTCAGCTGACAGCTGCCGAAAAAGCAGTAGACGAAGCGGCAAAAGCACAATCGGATGCCAATGAAGCCTACCAGACGGCTGAAAACGCAACCAGTTCATACGTCGCAGCAGAAGCTGCACAATCTGCAACGGCTGCGGCGGCACGCGCTTCCAAAGCTGCTTCTGAGGCCTCGATAGCCTTGGCAAAAGCAAAAGCTGCGGTAAAGGCTGCCGAAGACGCAGCCTAACGCAAACAAGAAGCATAAGCTTCAACGAATAGAGAACCAGTGACCTAGAATGGGTGACTTAAACGATAAGCAAGAATGCTAAGAAACATTCTTAATGGAGATAAAAGATGAGCTTATATGGCGCACTTTTTTCCGGTGTATCAGGCCTTCAGGCACAATCAAGTGCCATGGGTGCCATTGCCGATAACGTGACCAACGTAAACACGGTCGGTTACAAATCTACACAAGTGAACTTTCAAACACTGGTGACCAAACAGGCCTCCCTGACCAAATATTCCGCAGGGGGTGTGCAATCCAAACCTCGCCAAGGCGTTGATGTACAAGGCCTGCTGCAGTCAACAACTGCAGCAACAGATATTGCCATTTCCGGGGGCGGGTTCTTTATCGTAAACGAATCTGGGACCCCATCTACCGGTGACCTTTACGCCTATTCACGTGCGGGTTCTTTCCGTGTGGACAAAGAAGGTAACCTGCAAAATTCATCTGGGTATTACCTGCAAGGCTGGCCGTTGCAAACCTGGGACGGCTCAACACAAGCCGTTCAGAAAACAGTGGGCAACGACACCTATATGAAGGCCTACCAAAACACAGCTGGCGATACGGTTTATATTAACGATAACATCGTTGATAATACAAACTTGCGTCCGCTTAACTTGAAAACAATTGGGGGTACAGCTGTTTCAACAACCACAATTGCAATGGGTGCAAACTTGCCGTCCTCCGCAGCTGTTGGAAAATCACACAAAACAGACGTATTGATGTATGACTCATTGGGGGCCGCCCACAACATCAATCATACCTGGACCAAACGTGCGTCAAACGCATGGGATTTATCCGTCATCCCCCCAAAAGGGGCCGCGACAATGGTTGTGGAAGACCAAACAACCACGCGCAATAACTATATGTCCCTTGGCCGTCTGGATTTCCAGAGTGTACCCGATGTCGGCACAACAATGGACCTAAAGATTGACGGAACGGATTATCGGATCGCATTTGGTGCGGCTGACGTGGACTCCATCCATCAAAACACGATTACTGTCGGTGCACAGCCTGCCGACGGGGAAACTTATGAAATCAACATCGGTGGTACCATCACCACGTTCGAGTTTGATGATAATAACTCGCTGACCGACCCAACCCGCACACGCGTTGTCATTGGCCCGGACACCACCACAACGGCCAGCAATTTAGCCAATGCAATTGAAGCCGCAATGGATACAACCGGCGGCACGGCAAACTGGACCTCGCAGGCCGGTAACGTGATTACTTTCGAGCAAACAAACAATGTGGCTGTTTCATTTACCGATGGCACAACCGGTGATGTTACATTTGCAGCCGGTGCTGCAATTGCAACCACGGCACGTGCCGGTTTAACACCTGTCAACGCACAAGAATTAAGCATTAACGTTAACAACCGTTCCCTGTCACAAATCATGGATGAAGTTGCCAACCGTATTCAAAAACTTCTGCAATACGAATATGGTGGAACACCGAAATCACCACCAGAAATGTGGGCAGAACGTGTTGGGGGCGATACTGGCGTTTTCTTCCATAACGGATCGACAGCTAACGACATTACAATTAACGCCTCACGTCTAACAACTGGCGGTATCGCGGCGGTCACGCAAAACGAAGCCTTTACCGTTGAACGTTTGGACTCCTCTGTTGCATGGACAGGAACCAGCAATTATACCGTTGAATTTAACGGGGATGGTACACCGAACAAATTCTTCGGTACGGACGAAGCCACTGCATCCGACCCTCGCATTCAGTATAAAATCGACTGGGCAAACGGTGCCGAAGATATGGATGGTTCCGAAGGCCCTGCCTTGTCCGTTTCCCTCGGGAACTATAACGTTGCCGACGGTATGACCCAGTTTGGTGACACATACCAAATCAACTATATTTCTCAAAACGGCGCGTCATTTGGTAACTTTGCCGGGGTCACCATCGGTGAAGACGGTGTTGTAACCGCTCTGTTCGATAACGGTGTAACTCGTCCAATCTTTATGATCCCGGTTGCCACAATGGTTAACCCGAACGGCATGGACAGTCTGTCCGGTAACGTCTGGATTGAAACGGATTTCTCCGGTCAGCCGACCGTACGTGAAGCCGGTTCTGCCGGGTCCGGGTCCGTACAACAGTCTGCATTGGAAGCTTCCACCGTCGATTTGGGGGAAGAATTTACCTCTATGATCACAACCCAGCGCGCCTATAGTGCTGCGGCCAAGATCATTTCCACATCGGATGAGATGCTGGAAGAACTGTTGAGAGTGAAACGTTAAGCCCGTCTCACTCTTGACAATCTCCGATTTTTATCGGTTCTCTTTAAGACTTGGCCCCGGTGTTTTTGCGCCGGGGCATTTTTCTTTTGCAGAGGCAAAAAAACACTAGAATCATTGAGCTTTTAAGGCCATTTTAGAGAAGCTGAGTCGGTTAAAGAATCCAATGGGCAAAAATTGCCGGGTTATTAACCTCTTGTTTAGGGTAATCGCGTTAGATTCTAATATGTAGCATCATACGCGGGTCGTACCTGCGAACTATGTGAGAGACTTAAACAGGTACATCGGAAGGAACGCATCAAGTGAGCGGTTTTGTAGACACATTAAAAAATCTCGGACCACAGCGACTGGCTGTCGTCGGTGGTGTCATATTGGCTCTGGTTGCCTTTTTCATTTATTTGATGACCCGTTTGGGTACACCGCAAATGGAATTGCTTTATTCCAACCTGAATACAGATGACTCACAACAAATCATCGCAATTTTGGCACGTGAACAGGTCTCTTACGATATTGCAAAAGAAGGGGCGGAAATTTTTGTATCCTCCGACAAAGTTGGCCCCATGCGTCTTAAAATCGCTGAAAACGGCCTCCCCACTGGTGGGTCTGTCGGATATGAAGTTTTTGACGGCACCGATAGTGTCGGTTCCACCAACTTTCAACAGAATGTCAATCTGGTCCGCGCATTGGAAGGCGAACTCGCCCGAACCATCCGTTCCATCAACAACGTAAAAGCCGCCCGTGTCCATCTGGTTTTGCCGCGTCGTGAATTATTTTCGCGTGAACGCCAACAGCCCAGCGCCTCCGTTATTTTAAAAATGAACAATGCTGAGCGCTTAAGCAAAGAACAGATCACGGCTGTTCAACATTTGGTCGCCTCTGCCGTACCTGATCTAAAGCCTGAGCGTATTTCCATTGTCGATGACAAAGGCACATTGCTCGCTCGTGGGTTCGAACAACCAGGTAATGCCGACAAGGCACAGGAAATCGAAAATCAGCGTCTGCAAAAACAGGAAGCCATTGCGCGCCGCATCGAAGGATTGCTGGAACGCACCGTCGGTTTTGGTAAAGTCCGCGCCGAAGTTTATGCCGATATGGATTTCTCGCGCGAGACCTCCGTCGAAGAAGAATACGATCCCGAAGGTCAGGTGGTTCGTTCCAGTTCCACGATGGAAGAAAACGAACAGAGCAACGAAAGCGAAAATGATATGTCTGTGACGGTTGGCAACAACCTGCCGGATGCGCAAGACAATGGCGGCGGGACATCTGCCGGATCGAGTGCCAGCCGGACACAGGAAACCGTCAACTACGAAATCTCTAAAAAAATCATCAACCGGGTTCGCGAAACCGCCGTTGTCAATCGTTTGTCCGTCGCCGTTCTGGTTGACGGTGTTTACACTGCAGGACAAGATGGAACGGTGACCTATGAGCCGCGTAGCCAAGAAGAAATGGATCAAATTTCAACTTTGGTGAAGAGCGCGATTGGCTTTACGCAGGACCGCGATCAGGTTGATGTCATCAATATGCGCTTTGCCTCTGTTGAAGCCATTGACGATGCGCCTGAAATTGTCTTCTGGATTTTCACCAAAGAAGAACTCATGCACTACGCCGAGATGGTTGTCCTTGGCCTTGTTGCCCTGCTCGTCATCCTTTTGGTGGTTCGCCCGCTTATCAAACGTGTGTTCGAACAGCAGGCGGCGGCTGAAGCCGCAGCCTTGGCAGAAGCCGAACAGGAAGCATTGGCTGGTCCAGGTGGTGTCCCGGTTCCATCCGATACGGTAGCTGATGAAGACGACAGTTTCGAGGAACTTATCGATATTGACCGGGTAGAAGGCCGCGTGAAAGCGTCCTCTGTCAAGAAAGTCGGCGAAATCGTCGAAAAACACCCGGAGGAAGCACTCGCCATTATTCGCAACTGGATGTATCAGGAAGGCTAAGGGTAGGATACGATGGCACGCGTAAAAGACGATTACCGCAGTTTAACAGGACAAGAGAAAGCTGCCATTTTCATGCTGTCACTGGGGGATGAACATTCCGGTCGGCTGTTTGAAATGATGGATGATGAAGAAATCCGCGAGCTTTCTCAAATCATGGCTTCGCTCGGGTCCGTCAGCTCCACCGTTATTGAGCGTCTGTTCGTCGAATTCGCAGATCAACTTTCTTCCGCCGGGTCCCTTGTCGGTACGTTTGACAGTACGGAACGTTTGCTGAAAAACTCCCTGCCCAAAGACCGCGTTTCTGCCATTATGGAAGAAATTCGCGGCCCGGCCGGGCGCACCATGTGGGACAAACTCGGCAACGTTCACGAAGCCGTCCTTGCCAACTATTTCAAAAACGAATATCCGCAAACGGTTGCGGTTGTTCTCTCAAAAATCAAGCCAGACCACGCGGCACGTGTTCTGTCCTTATTGCCGGAAAACTACGCGATGGAAGTTATCATGCGTCTGTTGCGCATGGAAGCTGTCCAGAAAGAAGTTTTGGACGGGGTTGAAAAAACCCTGCGTTCAGAATTTATGTCCAACCTGGCGCGGACCCAACGCCGCGACAGCCACGAATTGATGGCCGATATCTTTAACAATCTGGACCGCAACACCGAAAACCGCTTTATTACAGCCTTGGAAGAACGCAACCGCGAGTCTGCCGAGCGTATCAAAGCCCTTATGTTCACTTTCGACGATTTGGTACGCGTGGATCAGTCCGGCATTCAAATTTTGCTGCGTCAGGCCGAAAAAGACAAACTGGCAATGGCATTGAAGGGTGGATCGGAAGAGGTCAAGGAACTGTTCTTCAAGAATATGTCCGAACGGGCCGCCAAGATGATGCGCGAAGACATGGAGGCCATGGGCCCTGTTCGTCTGCGCGATGTGGACGAAGCACAAGCCGAAATCGTTGTCGTCGCCAAACAATTGGCCGATGCGGGCGAAATCAATATTTCTCAACCGGGCGAAGAAGACGAACTCGTCTTCTAATAGGAGTCTATGTGACTTATGAGCACAGTCAAAAGATACATGTTCGAAAACCGAAACTTCGACCCGGATTACGACCCGGAGGCAGACCACAGCTACGCCTTTGACGAAGACGGTGAAGCTCCGCATCATCACCGGGAACACCAGCCGGACGAAGGTGAAGACGACGAAGAAGAAGTTGAAGCACCACCCCCGCCCACCTTCAGCGAAGAAGAAGTTCTCGCTGCCCAGCAAACCGCGTTTGATGAAGGCAAGGCCGCCGGTCTGGAGGAAGCCAATGCCCAGTTCGAACGCATGATTGCAAGCGCATTGACCCAAATGGCACAAACCATCCCGGCTGTGTTTGCAGCCCATAGCAAAAGTCAGGAAGATCACGAAGCCCATGCGTTATCCGTTGCCAATGCGGTTACAAAAAAAATCATTCCCGCCTATGCAGAAAAACATGGGTTGGACGAAGTTCTAAACGTGGTTTCCAAATGTCTGGAACCTTTGCGCGCTGAACCGCGTATCATTGTTAAAGTCCACGAATCATTGCGTGAAGATTTGCATGAAAAACTGGTTAAAATTGCCGATGAACTAGGATTTGACGGACGGATCGTCACGATGGCACATGACGATATCCTGCCCGGTGACTGCCGCATTGAATGGGCGGAAGGCGGCGCAGAACGCAACATCGAAAATATGTGGCAACTAATTGACGAAATTGTAGAACGAAACTTGACGCAAGGCACCAATCAAGGCGAAACTGATAATCAGGCGGATGCACCCTTGTCAAACGCACAAAATGTATCGGCCGAAAACCGGTTAGAACAACAGACCGGAATAGAGGAGACATCATTCGATGGCTGACGAAGACAACAACTTAGAACTTAACAATCTGGACAATATGGAAGGCCCAATGGCCCCGGAAAGCCAGATGGGACACTCCGGCCCCAGCATGGGCGCACCGGTTCAGGATTTACCGACCAGTGCGCGCGAACTGGAAGCCGTTTATGATATCCCGGTCCGTGTATCTGCCGTTCTGGGCAAGGCAACGATGCCGGTGAGCGATCTCTTAAAACTTGGACGTGGCGCCGTCGTCGAACTTGACCGCAAGGTCGGGGAAGCGATTGACATCTATGTGAACAACCGACTTGTCGCACGTGGCGAAGTTGTCGTGGTTGAAGAACGCCTCGGCGTCACCATGACAGAGATCATCAAATCGGACCGGAGCTGAGTAAAAGAAACATGAGCGAAGGCGAAGGTATCGGCGGCGGCAAAGCCTCTTTAGATAGCGCAACCATCATTGGCCTGATTGTGGCCTTTGCCTTGGTTGGCGCGGCTATTGTCTTGGGTGGATCACCGGAATCCTTTTTCAATCCCCCTTCTGTTTTGATTGTCATCGGGGGGACCATCGGGATCACCACGGTTTGTTTTTCTTTGGGCGAAATGTTACGTGCCGGTCAATTGATCATCAAAACCGTTCTCTATAAAAATCAAAACGCCAGCACGGTCGCCGTTCAAACCATACGTATTGCCGAAATCGCCCGCAAACAAGGGGTCTTACAATTACAGAACGTTCTCGACGATATCCGCCGCGAAGCATTCTTTTACAAGGGATTGTCGCTGGTTGTCGACGGCACCCCGGCAGACGAAGTCGAAAATATGATGATCGGTGAATTGGAAGCCATGGCCGGGCGCCATCATAAAGGAGCAAACATTTTACGCAAGGCTGCCGAATTTGCACCCGCAATGGGATTGATCGGGACCTTGATTGGTCTGGTTCAAATGCTCGGCAATCTCGATGATCCCAGTACCATTGGTCCGTCTATGGCTGTTGCTTTATTGACAACCTTCTATGGTGCGGTCCTGTCAAACATGGTACTTATGCCGCTGGCGGCAAAATTGGAGCGAAATTCCGATGATGAATTGCTGATTAACCAGCTCTATATTCTTGCGACAGCATCGATCGGACGTCAGGAAAACCCACGCCGTCTGGAGATGATGCTCAACAGTATTCTGCCACCGAACCGTCGCGTTCAATATTTCGATTAACGCAGATATTAAAGAGGCCTAGACCAGATGAAGATTTTGATTGTCGGCACATTGAATGGACAAGTCGGCGCTGCCAGCCAAATCGCGGTGAAGCGCGGCGCAAAAGTCATTCACACCGATAACATCAACGAAGGTTTGGATACCTTGCGCCAAGGCAAGGGGATCGACCTTGTGCTGGTGGATATCCAGCTTGATATTGAAACATTCATCAGCAACCTGAATGGTGAACGCATCAACACACCCGTGGTTGCCTGCGGTGTCGCCACAGATGCAAAAGCCGCCGTGCGCGCCATCCGCGCAGGCGCACAGGAATACCTGCCCCTGCCCCCAGATGCAGAATTGATCGGCGCTGTCTTAAGCGCGGTGGCAGAAGAAAGCCACGCCATGATCTATCACGATCCAATCATGGACGATGTGGTACGCCTTGCCAAACAAATCGCACCTTCAGATGCCAGTGTCCTGATCACAGGGCAATCCGGTACGGGTAAAGAGATTATGGCCCGTTTCATCCATCGCAACTCACGGCGCAAAGATGGCCCCTTTATTGCTGTCAACTGTGCAGCTATCCCGGAAAACCTTCTTGAATCAGAATTATTCGGCCATGAAAAAGGCGCCTTCACAGGTGCGGTGGCGCGTCGGATCGGCAAATTTGAAGAAGCCAACAACGGCACCATCCTGCTGGACGAGATTTCAGAAATGGACCCACGTCTTCAGGCCAAATTGCTGCGGATTTTGCAAGAACGTGAAATTGATCGTGTCGGGGGTAAAAAACCTGTTCCCGTCAATGTCCGTGTTTTGGCAACCTCCAACCGCAATATGGAACAATCCGTTGCCAAAGGTGAATTCCGCGAAGATTTATATTTCCGCTTGAATGTGGTGAACCTGCAATTGCCATCTTTGAAGGAACGTCCCAAAGATGTGCAAATTCTTGCCGATCACTTTATTAAAAAATATGCAAAAGCTAATGACATGGCAGAACGTCCCCTAACGAGCGGGGGCCTGAACAAGTTGTTGCGTCACAGTTGGCCGGGTAACGTGCGCGAGTTGGAAAACACAATGCACCGCGCCGTTCTGATTGCCGGTCCCACTGAAATCGGCGAAGAAGCCATTATGTTAAGCGGCAGTCCCAGCGCACAATCCAGCGCTGACACAGGCCAAGCCACAGGTAATTCGGGTGATTTTGTGGGCCAAACTGTTGCCGATATGGAACGTAAACTGATCATTGCCACATTGGATCATTGCCTTGGCAACCGAACACATGCGGCTAATGTTTTGGGTATTTCCATCCGTACATTGCGCAACAAGCTGAAGTTATACGGGGATGAAGGTTTCGACGTTCCCGCAGCTGGCGGCAACGGTTAAGACAAGGTAGCGTTTTATGGCAGAACCCAGCAACACCGGTCAACCAGAGGCAGGCGGCGACGCCTTCAATGCCTTTTTCGGGAAGGCAAAAAATGCTTTCTTGAATGGCGATTATGGTATGGCCGTCGGGATTGCAACCATCTTGGTTGTCCTGATTTTCCCGATGCCCAGTTGGCTGCTGGATATTTCGCTCGCCTTTAGTTTTACGTTCTCCGTTATGATTATGATGACGGTTATTTTCCTGGAAAAACCGCTGGATTTCAGCGCGTTTCCAACGGTCCTGCTGATTGCAACCATGATCCGGCTGGCGTTAAACCTCGCCTCCACCCGATTGATTTTGACCAACGGGCATGAAGGAACAGCGGCAGCCGGTGCGGTGATTGAAGCCTTCGGCGGCTTTATCATGGGCGGGAATTTCGTCATCGGGATTATCGTTTTCTCGATTTTGGTGATCGTAAACTTTATCGTTATTACCAAAGGTTCAGGACGGATTGCCGAAGTCACCGCGCGTTTCACACTGGATGCCATGCCCGGTAAACAGATGGCCATTGACGCCGACTTGTCCACCGGCCTGATTGACGAAGACCAAGCCAAAGCCCGCCGTCAGGAATTACAGGACGAAAGCACCTTCTTCGGGGCGATGGATGGTGCCTCCAAATTCGTGCGCGGCGATGCGATCGCCGGTATTCTCATTACCTTTATCAACGTCATCGGCGGTATTATTATCGGGGTTGTCCAAAAAGACCTTGAAATGGCACAAGCTGCCGACAGTTATACCCGACTGACTGTTGGCGACGGTCTGGTTTCCCAGATACCGGCCCTGATTGTTTCAACCGCTGCTGGTCTGCTTGTAACCAAGGCCGGTGTTGCCGGGACCGCAGACAAAGCCCTGATTTCCCAGTTTGGCGCCAACCCGAAAACCTTGGGTGTCAGTACCGTTATCCTGTTGGGGATGGCGACCATGCCGGGGATTCCCGTGCTGCCGTTTATGTTTTTGGGGATTTTGACTGGTGGTGGTGCCTATCTCGTCAGTCAACGCCAAAAAACCGAAGCTGCCGAATTGCTGAAACAACAGCAATCTGACACCAAGGCCCCCCCACCGCCATCTGAAGAACCGATCTCGGAAACCATGAAGATCGATATGATGCGTCTGGAATTGGGGTATGGTTTGCTTTCCCTTGTCAACGCCGGGGCATCGGGGCAACGTCTGACCGATCAAATCAAAGCGTTGCGTCGCCAGTTGGCCCAAGAAATGGGCTTTGTTATGCCCTCTGTTCGTATTCAGGATAACATGCAGCTTCCGGCCAACAATTATGTTATCCGCATCAAGGAGATTGAAGCCGGACGCGGTGATCTTCGCCCTGCCAGCCTGATGATTATGGACCCGCGCGGCGAAGACATCAGCCTGCCCGGCGAAGCAACGCAAGAACCAACTTTCGGCTTGCCAGCCATGTGGGTCGACCCGACCAACCGGGAAGAAGCCCTCTTTCGTGGCTATACGGTTGTTGAACCCGGCACCGTTATCACCACCCATTTGACCGAATTGGTCAAAGACAATATGTCTGAACTTTTGTCCTATGCTGAAACGCAAAAATTGCTGGACGATCTGGACAAAGAACATCAGAAACTTATCGCAGATATCATTCCAAATTCCATGAGTGTCGGAGGCGTTCAACGCGTCTTGCAAAACCTGCTGACCGAGCGAATTTCCATTCGCGATTTGCCAACCATTTTGGAAGGTATTTCCGAAGCCACAGGATATACCCGCAATATCAATATGATTACCGAACATGTGCGTTCTCGCCTTGGTCGCCAAATCAGCGATATGCTGGCAAACCATCAGGGTATTTTGACGCTTATTACCTTATCGCCGGAATGGGAACAGATTTTCCTTGAATCCCTCGTTGGGTCCGGGGACGAACGTCAGCTTTCAATGGCGCCTAGCAAGATGCAGGAATTTATCAACGCCATTCGCCAAACGTTTGAGCGCCAAGCCATGATGGGTGAAACACCAGCCCTTCTCACCAGCCCGGCGATCCGCCCGTACGTGCGTTCGATCATTGAACGGTTCCGCCCGTCAACAGCTGTGATCTCGCAAAGTGAAGTCCATCCGAAAGCGAAGATTAAAACCTTGGGCCAGATTTAGGCCGTAAACTCATAAAAAATCTGTTGCCCGTCCTCCCCCCCCATTTTGATTACAGGTAACTCTCTTGAAATTAACCAAAGAAATCCAGATTAATGCCCCTTGCCGCGACGTTTATCGTGCATTGACAAATTCTGCCGAAATTATCCGTTACTTCCCATTAGATCATGTTGAATGCGACTGGCAAGAAGGTAACCCCATCGTATTTAGCGGACCGGACAGCGGTCAAGACATTGGCGTTATTGATCGCTTGCTTCCCCATTCCCTGTTCCAATTTACATATTGGAATAAAAACCACGGGACAGAAAACGTTAAAGACAACCACATCACCATTCGTTATGAACTGCAAGAATCCGGTGATCAAACGCAACTCAACCTTATTCAAACCAACCTACCCTCGCAAACATACAAGGATATGACGACTGGTGTTTGGGACTATTTATTAGGTGAATTAAAAAAATATCTCGAAAATAAATAAATAATTTCCAAAAAACAAAGACCGCCTGATAACCAAGGATTTACACGGCTTTCATTCTCCTCTTTCTACATGAAATTAACGAATTGAACATCTTTACCTAACCGTTCGGTAACCATTTGGGCGTACAAATTATGGCTATGTTTGCAGCTATGAAAAAAACAACTCCAACGCCGAGGGCACGCAAGGGCGGTAATGTATTTGCCGTTGCATCGGGTAAAGGCGGTGTGGGGAAGACCTGGTTTGCCGTGACGTTGTCTCATGCGTTGGCAAATCTGGGTCAAAAAACATTACTCTTTGACGGGGATTTCGGTCTGGCCAATGTGGATATCCAGCTTGGCCTCATGCCCAAACACGACCTTTCCGGCGTGGTGGGTGGGAATCTTACGCTCAATCAGGCCGCGCAACATTTCGATGAGGGCGGTTTCGATATCATCGCCGGACGATCGGGATCCAGCGCTTTGAATCATATTCCGGCCAATCAGGTTCAACATCTGGGAAATGACCTTGGTGTCTTGGCCGCATCCTATGACCGGGTCATTATTGACTTAGGGGCAGGCATGGATCGCCCGACCCGTCAACTGACATCCAAGGCCGGAAGCTGTCTGGTCGTCACCGCAGACGAACCCACCGCCATGACCGATGCTTATGCCTTCATTAAAACCATGTCAAAGGACCACCCCGGTTTAGACCTCCGCATCGTTGTAAATATGAGCGATTCTATCCGCGACGGGGAACGAACCTACAACACACTACGCCGAGCCTGCGAAGGATTTTTGGGCATTTCACCGCCTTTGGCAGGTGTGATTCGCTGGGACAAGCGTGTTCGTGATACAATCAAACAGCAGCAGCCTTTGCTCAGCCACGCTCCTTCCTGTGTCGCTGCCAAAGATATTGCCGCTATTGCCAATCGATTGTTGAACAATTTTTAGAATGTAACACACCATGACAAGCGTTGCCCCACCACCACCACCGCCACCGCCCAGTGCGGGGGGTTCGGCTGCGCAATTGACCGTTACATTACCCCCGGCAAATGTCGCGTCTCTCGAACTATCGAAACTCGCCCTTGACAGTCTGATTAATGGATTGGTCAAACAGGCCACACCACAAGGCAATCTTCAAATTCAAACCAATTTAGGCCTGCTTCAGTTTAAAGCGCCTTTTGTCTTACCTGAAGACACGCAAGCCACCTTCCGCCTCGTCCAAAAAGCCCCAAATATTCAAATCCAGTTGGTCGGGGTCAATAACAAGCCGATTTCCCCCAATATACCGGCCGCGAAGGTTGCCACATTTGCTGCACAGACATCATTGACACATCGACCCCAAACAGCGCTGCCTCCCTCCGCTTTAAATGCAAATGCAACGGGGGCAGGTCCCGCAACCTTATTAAGCTTAAACAGTGCAACTGGCTTTCGCGCTTTTGTTCTCACTCCATCTCAGGCGCAAGGTTTCACATCAGCAACCGCATCAACTTCTGCCATGCAAGGACCAAATAATCCCTCCCCTGTCAGCATATCCGCAACGGCCCAGACCTCTTCCAATAATCCTTTCCTGCCCTCCGCAGGCAACCCAAGCGCAAGTGGACAAAGCACCCATCCCATGCTGCAGCCAGGAAATAATTTGAAAGTACGCCTGTTATCCGTTCAACAGGATCAACAAGGTGGAAAATCCTCGACGCAACCAACCCAAAACCTCGCCCTGTCATCTACGACAAATGCCGGCAGTACGATGAAATCCAATACGGTCATTATTCAGGGGACGATTATGGGCAACACAGCCCAAGGACAACCGATTGTAAAGACCGCTCAGGGGTTGATTGCATTGGATATCAAGGCCAAGATACCGGAAGGCACACAGGTGAAACTTGAAATCCTGTCAACCACCCGTCCCGACCCTCAGACACACGCAAAACCAGTTCTAAATGAACTTAAGCTGGAACAAGGGGTTGGAAAAAATTGGCCGACCCTCGAAGAAGTCGATAAAATTTTAACGCAAATCAACCCAACTGCCGCAGACAACCTGCATCAGGCCATGATCCCGAAGGCAGATCATCGCCTCGCCGCCAATATGATCTTTTTTCTAAAGGCATTGGGGCGCGGGAATTTCAAGAACTGGGCCGATGACAAAGTCTTGAAAGCCTTGTCCAAAGCACGACCGGACTTGTTGAAAAAACTGGAAAATGATTTCACACAAATCAGCGACAAGATCAAAACGCCAAATGCTACGGACTGGAAAATCGCCTATATCCCTTTGCAAGACAACGGACAAATAAACCAAATCAGATTGGCAGAACGCGATCATAAGGATGAAAAAGAAGAAGGAAAAGAAGACCCCGGCGTGCGTTTTGTCATCGACTTGCATCTCTCTCGTCTGGGGGCCATGCAATTGGACGGATTAACCAAGGAAAGCAACCGTATGTTTGACCTGATTATCCGTACACATAAACCATTGGCCGGGTTTATCCGGCGCGACATCCTTGAAATCTATGAAAATGCAATGGACACAATCGGTTTCGATGGTAAGTTATCTTTTCAAGTCACCCCTCGTTTTATTGAAGTCGATGGGGTTGATCTGACATCGACAGAATTAAATCTCGGCATGCTGGTATAAAAATGGACCTCGCACAACGACGCAGCCTAATCGTGACTAAAGATAACCCAAACCGGGTAAATGATTATATCATTACATTCCAGACCACTTGCACACGGACAGCACGACGCCTACGCCTGCGTTACGTGCCCGACAAGGTCATTATCGATACCGCAGAAATAGACGCATACTTCACCCATCTGTTTGATTTGCCGGATTATTCCCTCGAACAGACGGCGAACGCTCTTTTAGAAGATATGAATAACGAACTGGTCGCGCGCTGGATACAGGTCTTTGGCGAGGAAGAACCCCATCAAACAATAACGCATAATATTGTTATAGAAGATCGCCAACCTCAATGGGATAATCCCCATTTGCTTGTACGCATCTCCACAATTTAATACCCCAAAATAAAACAATAATATTTATAACTTTAATACAGATATCTATTTAATATAATATCTGATATTATAAATAATAATTAAAAATAAATATCATTTATCTTAATCCCATATATATTTTTATTTCTCAGGCAGGGCTATACTTCTTAAGGAGTCTCCCATGACCACTCGTACACATACAGAAACCGTTACCTTTCATCACCCTTTTAAACTTGATGAAACGATCAATACGCAACCGGCAGGTTCTTATCAAATTGATACGGATGAGGAACTGATCGAAGGCTTGTCCTTTGTTGCCTACAAACGCACCCAGACGATCATACATCTGCATAGCAAAAGCAAAAACAGCAGTTTGACCCGTGCTCTCACCATAAAAGCGTCTCTCCTTAAACAGGCATTGGAACGCGACAGGGCCGCAGATGGCAATATCTTAAAAGATCTGGAAATTGATTATTATTTTTTAGGTAAGAAATCGTAAAAACGATCGAATGCCAAGCCTCAAAGAAAGCACCGAATGAACATTCCTTCTCAGACGAGAATATTTTCGCTCCTATTTATTTTCACTTTATTTGCCTGCATGGCTGTGTCCTCCCCATCAAGCGCACAAAACATTCCAACCAATGCCCATGCAGAGAAATACGGTACAGGTTGGCTATGTGATGACGGTTACCGCGAGAGCAATAACAAATGCGTGAAAATAAAAGTCCCCAAAAATGCCTTTGCCACAGGTCGATTATACGATCGTGGATGGGAATGTTTGCGCGGTTTTAAGCATATGGGTGAGAAATGCGTCCCTGTCCTTGTCCCCAAACATGCCTATTTAGATGACACAGGAAACACATGGAACTGTGAACGGGGATACAAAGAAACAAAAGACGCATGCCTTTTGATCGCCCTGCCAAAAAATGCCTATTTATCCGAAAGTGCCTATGAAAACGGTTGGGAGTGCGAGCGTGGATATCGTACCGTTCAAAATACCTGCCAACTGATCACGGTTCCCAAGAATGCTTATCTCAATGACCGTTCTCATCAATTTGGATGGAAATGTCTACGGGGTTTTAAACAGGTTGATAACACCTGCATTTCCATCGAATTACCCAAAAACGCTCATCTGGATTATTCAGGGAACGACTGGGAATGTAACCCTTCTTTTAAAAAATCACAGAAAGCCTGTTTGCCGCAATAATACCAGATCCGTCTTTTCTTAATCCTGCTTGCGACGGTGCAAGTTCATTGCGATCTCATCCATTTCGATGTTTTCTTTGCGGGTACGTTCTTCCTCTTCCCGCTTGATGCGATTTTTTTCCGCTTCTTCATACACTTTCAACTCGCGGAACGCCTCGTTGACATCGTCGCGTGCAATCTCGACTTCCTGCTCCTTGGCAGCAATCGCTTGTTGCAGTTGTTCGCGTATGCCCATTGCACGTTGATGAAACCGACCATAGGAAAATAAAGCCTGATCGGGGGCGGATTTTGCAATCTTCTGTTCTTCAATCAGTTGGTTTTCAAGATCTTCCAGTTTTTGTTCGAGATCATGCAACTCGCCATACAACTGACCGAGAACACGGCGTTTCTCATCGACACGATATTTATGAAGACGGATCAGGTTGGCGAGTGTTTTACCCATATATCACCCTTTATTGCGGCCCTTGCAACTGTTCATGCGGTACACCCAATTGGGAAACATCCCCATCAAAATCTTTGTATGGCATCCCCAACAACTGTGCCAAGGCCATATATCCGGTTTCCAAATTCATAGGCTCATTCTTATTTTGGGATAAAAAGGCCTCCATTGCCGGATAATAATAAACAGCTTCATCCACTTTGGGGTCTGTTCCCTGACGATAAGCCCCCAGACGAATTAATTCCGCCATATCTTCATAGGTTGACAGCAATTCTCGCGCTTTAAAGACCAATGCATTTTGCTGATCATCATTACAATCAGGCATGGTCCGTGAAACGGACCGCAATAAATTAATCGCCGGATAACGTCCCCGTTCGGCAATGGCGCGATCCAATACGATGTGACCATCCAGAATACCACGCACCGCATCCGAAATCGGTTCGTTATGGTCATCGCCTTCCACCAAAACAGTGAACAGCCCGGTAATGCTGCCTTGTTGGACATTCCCCGGCCCGGCACGTTCCAATAGGCGCGGCAATTCGGCAAAAACGGACGGGGTGTAGCCTTTGGAGGCAGGTGGTTCCCCCACAGACAGACTGATTTCACGTTGTGCCATGGCAAAACGCGTCACGCTATCCATTAAACACAGAACATCACGTTGCTGATTTCTAAAATATTCGGCAACTGCCATTGTGACATAGGCCGCTTGACGGCGCATCAACGGAGGCTCATCCGACGTTGCAACAACAACAATGCTGCGGGCCAAGCCGTCTTCACCCAGATCATCTTCAATAAATTCACGAGCTTCGCGACCACGTTCCCCAATCAGGCCAATGATACTGACTTCGGCTTCCGTATTGCGCGCCATCATCGACAGAACGGTCGATTTCCCCACACCGGAACCTGCAAAAATCCCCATCCGTTGCCCACGACAACAGGTGAGAAAGGTATTAATCGCGCGCACACCCAAATCAATTTTACCCCCGACACGGGTCCGTTCATGGGCCGACGGTGGGGTGCCCTTAATAATATAAGGTATGGGTCCAACCGGCAGCGGACCTTTGCCATCAACGGGTTCACCCATCGCATTAATGACACGCCCCAGCCATGCCTCGCACGGGAATAAAACCGGCTCGCGCTGCCCAACTTCTACGCGATCCCCTAAAGCAATACCATCCACCGGACCAAAGGGCATGACAAGCGCACGACCATCGCGGAAACTGACGACCTCGCAAGTGACCCAATCGCGGCGACGTACATGAATTCTGCAATGATCTCCAATAGATAGCGCGCCTTGAACACCGCCAACCTCGACCATAAGGCCTTGAACTGCCGCAACCCGGCCAAACACATTAAAGCCGGGAAGCTTGTCAACTTCTGCGATTACGTTATTGACCAACAGGGCCACGATAGATACTCCAAACAGGGATATTCATTGCCTTTTCTTTGCTCACTATACTCCTTTTGCAAAAAATGACAAACCCCTTGACAGGATTCAGTATTTTTTGCGACTCGTGAGAAAATATAGCGTTGCGACAAAAAAACTATTTTCAACGAATCGGAGTTATGGTAATGGTTAACGAAAGGTTAATGAAAAGTTAACGCCAACTTTCGGGGGGCACCATGCGCGCATTACTCGTTGAAGACAACCCAAGCGAAGCCAAAGCCATAGAATTGATGCTTAAATCTGCCGGGATGGTGGTGGATGTCACCAACTACGGTGAAGAAGGTATCGAGATTGGCAAGCTATACGATTACGATATTATTATTCTCGACCTCATGCTGCCCGACATCGATGGATTTGAAGTCCTGCGTGCCCTGCGCAGTTCCAAGGTCGAAACACCGATCCTGATCCTGTCCGGTCTGGACCAACCGCCGTCCAAGGTGAAGGGCTTTGAAATCGGGGCCGATGATTATTTGACCAAGCCATATAACAAAGACGAACTGATTGCCCGCATTCATGCAATTGTGCGCCGATCCAAAGGCCATGCACAATCCATTATTCGCACAGGCAAGCTTTGTGTCAATCTGGATAATCAAACCGTCGAAAGTGATGGGAAACCCGTACATCTGACATCCAAGGAATATGGTATTCTTGAACTTCTTTCCCTGCGCAAAGGGTCTACCTTGACCAAGGAGATGTTCCTCAACCACCTTTATGGCGGCATGGATGAACCGGAACTGAAGATCATCGACGTTTTTGTCTGCAAACTCCGCAAAAAACTGACCAAAGCAACGGATGATAACTACATTCATACCGTTTGGGGACGCGGTTATGTCTTACGCGACCCCGATGCCGACGACGCAGCACAAGCGGCGAGTGCCTGACGCAGAACTTTCAACCCCATAAGAAAAAGGCCGCCTGCAATGTGAGGCGGCCTTTTTCTATTAAGGTTTCTTAATGCCGGGTTTGGGCGGCAAGGGTCGTGTCGGCGAACCCGATGATGAGCCTGCCGGACGGGGCGGTAGCCCACCGGGACGCGGCGGCACTCCACCGGGACGCGGCGCGGCGGGTGCCGCTGGACGTGCCGGTGCGTCAGCCCCTTTAGGCGCACGACCTTCCACCATGTGTTTTGGCTTAGCAAACCCTGTTGGCGCAGCAGCGGGTTTTGGCGCTGCGCCAGCGGCGGGCGCACCATCCCCTAAAGACCCATTTCCGCCCGTACGGCCATAAACACCACGCAAGCCGGGAACAGGTTTGAAGGCTTCTGAAATACCCAAAACGGTTTCCGCACCACCTAAATACAGCACGGCATCATCCGTCATTTGTTTTGACATTTTTTCCAGAACAGTCCCTTTGGTCTGTTGATCAAAATAAATCAAAACGTTTCGACAAAAGACAACATCAAAGGTGCCCAGCGCATTCATATCGTTCAGCAGGTTAAATTCCTTGTACTGAACCATCGCCCGCAAAGATGCATCAATCTGCCACAGGTCATCATGCTTTTTAAAGTATTTCACAAGATGCTGAACAGGCAAACCGCGCTGAACCTCGAATTGAGAGTAAAGCCCCGCTTTGGCCTTTTCCAACATTTCACGCGAAATATCCGTGCCGATGATTTCAATACGCCAACCGGCAAGCTGTGCTGCAGCCTCTTTTAACACCATTGCAATCGAATATGGTTCCTGCCCACTGGAGGCGGCCGCACACCAAATTCGAAATGATTTTTTTGCCGCCCGCGTTTTGATCAGGTTTGGTAAAACCGTATCGCGGAAAATATCAAAGGGTTTAATATCACGGAAGAAGAAGGACTCGTTCGTCGTCATCGCCTCGGTAATTTCGTCGGCCAACGCATGATCCATCCGCGCTTTCAACGAGGAAACGAGATCTTCCAAACCTTTCATACCGCGCTTTCGCGCCACCGGCATCAGCCGGCTTTCAAGCAGATACGCTTTATCTTGCGTTAAAACAAGACCGGACCGATCCTTAACTAATGTTGCGAGAAACTGAAAATCATCAGGTTTCATGACGCACCTCCCGCAGCGACTTTAACGACATATGAAGAAATTTCGTCCAAGGGCAGAACCGCGCTGCAAAGGCCGGCCTGCGCAACCGCGCCCGGCATCCCCCAGACCACGCTGCTGGCTTCATCTTGTGCGATCAAGTCACCCCCGTTTTCAACGATGACACGACCACCTTTAAGTCCGTCGGCCCCCATACCCGTTAAAATAACGCTCAAAACTTTTCGACCATAGGCGGCTGAAATACTGCGTAACATTGGGTCAACGGCAGGACGGCAGAAATTTTCCGGTGGATCCTGATTTAGTCTTAGAACCTTTTGCACCCCTTGACTTTCCACCACCATATGGAAATCCCCTGGTGCCAAATAAGCTTTACCAGCTTCAACAACCATACCGTCTGTGGCCTCCGAACAGGTCCACCCTGTCATACGGTTGATATGTTCGGCTAAAATCTTTGTAAAGGTCGCCGGCATATGCTGCGTAATAATGACGGGTTGCTTCACTTTCCCGAACATACCTTTTAAAACGCTGAACAAAGCCTGCGGACCACCTGTCGAACTGCCGATCGCAATCACATCGGGGCGCTCTTTCAAAGAAGGGGCCCGTAGAACCACCTCTTTATGCTTATGCAAGCTTGATCCGGCATGCGCAGGTGTCGTCGGTGATGGTTTCTCTAACGTCGTGCGCGGTCGCGAAATCGAAATGCTTGGGGAACCTTTTGATTTACGTCGCGCATTGGCATGAATTTTAACTTTATCGACCAATTCCTTGGAAAAGTCCCGCCCGCCCGACAATTCGCGCGAGGAAGACGGTTTCGGAATATAATCGACCGCACCGGCTTGCAGTGCCCGTAAACTGATATCTGCATTCCGCGCCGTTAAGGTCGAGGCCATAATGACACGAATGGATTTGTCAATTTCCAACAATTTGGGCAAGGCCGTCAGCCCATCCATAACCGGCATTTCGATATCAAGGACGACGACTTCGACCTCGTTTCGCGCCAGACTATCCACCGCCATTTTTCCATTGCCAACAGAAGAAACGACTGAAATGTCGGCATCGGCTTCAAGCATACGCGTAACGAGCCCGCGCACCACAGCAGAATCATCGACCACCATGACCCGGATTGGATTATTACTTTTTTGCGTTTGATTAACCGACATCGTTTTTCCAATGAGACTCGACAAGAGAACCTCAATTCATAAAAGAATTACAAAAGACCGACTTGAGAGAATTTCGCTTGAATAATCTCGCTGTCAAATGGCTTCATAATATATTCGTTTGCACCTGCTTCAATGGCTTCCTGGATATGCTCAATATCGTTTTCCGTCGTGCAGAAAACAACAACCGGCTCATCTCCACCCGGAAGCTTGCGTAATTCGCGCAAATACTCAATGCCGCTCATCACCGGCATATTCCAATCCAGAAGTACCGCTGTCGGCATTTCTTTTTTGCACTCATCAAGAGCTTGCTGGCCATCGGCTGCTTCGATTGTTTCAAAGCTTAATTCCTGGAGAATTTTACGGGCCACCATACGGATGACTTTAGAATCATCAACAATCAGACAAGATTTCATTATTTTACGGCTCCCTTCGGCATTATAACCTTGGTGCACCGGCTCCTCTGGTTAGAGACGGCCCCCATACATATGTAATAAGTTAATGTAGCGGGCCGTCAAACTCAACAACGTTCGAAACTTTTCTTACTTTTGCGCGAGCAATTCAGACAAGGTTTGTAACAAAGCATCACGATCAAATTTGGCGCAATAGTCGTTGAAACCGACTTCACGTCCACGTTCGAAATCTGCTTCTGTTGCATGCGATGACATTGCTACCATCGGTGTATGCTGCCAACGCGTATCACTGCGTACGGCTTCGGCAAATTCAAAACCGCTCATCTCCGGCATTTCGATATCACTGACAATCGCATCATAGAAGGCACCGGCGGAACGCAGTTCCAAAGCTTTCTTCGCATTTTCAGCCGTGGAAACTTTATATCCGGCAACCGATAGGATCGGTGTCAACAAGTTGCGGAAGAACGGGCTGTCATCAACCAACAGGACGCGCGGTCCACCTTGGTAATCATCACCATAGGAGATAGTGGTTTCTGCACGACCAAACCAATCCGGGAAGGCTTTGGTCAGATAGTAACCAGCATCAATCAGATCGGTTGCCTTACCGCTAATCACCGCAGAACCGACAAAGCCGTCACGCTCAGACGCCAGCTCGATATTGAGGTGGTCTTCCACGATATCGACGATTTCATCAACAACCAGACCCATAGAGTGATCACGATCCGTAAAGACGAGGACCGGCTGACGACCTTCTTCCTTCCAGACATGATTCGGATCGATCGGGATCAACGGCATGAGTTGACCGCGATATTGAACAACCGGGTTTGTACCTGAATATTCGATCTTCGTGACATCGACTTCTTCCAGACGCGCAACCAGAGCCAACGGAACCGCTTTGAGTTCTTCGCTGCCCGCACGGAAGATGAGGATGGAAGTTGTTTCCCCGTCTGTGCGTGTTGTCATCGCCGTATTGTGTGCATCATTACTGCCACCCATCGCAACTTCACCGGTTGTCGCCGCAATACCGTTCGGATCCAAGATCATAATCACGCTACCGTCACCCAGAATTGTATTCCCGGAGAAGAGCGAGATATGACGCAGGATCGGTGCAACCGGTTTCACAACGATTTCTTCTGTATCGAAGACGCGATCAACAATAATACCAAACTGGTAGGTCCCGACCTGCGTCACAACAATGAACAGTTCATCATTGGCAAGGTCTTTTTTGGTTTCATCCAGTTTCAAATGATCATGCAGGGAAACCAGCGGTAACAGACGATTACGCAGACGCAAGACAGGCGCATCGTTAATCATTTCAATCGCGTTATCAGTGCCAGAAGACGTACGTACAAGCTCCAGAACACTAATTTGCGGGATGGCAAAACGTTCACCCGAACATTCCACAACCAGTGCAGACACAATTGCCAAGGTCAGCGGAATCTTGATGGTAAAGGTTGAACCTTTTCCTTCAATTGATTTCAGCTCGATCGTACCGCCAATTTTTTCGATATTGGTCCGTACAACGTCCATGCCCACACCACGACCGGAAACACTGGTCACTTTTTGCGCGGTTGAGAAACCGGCGCGGAAAATAAATTGGTGGATTTGCTGATCGGACATAGCCTCCAGATCGGCTTCACTGGCCAGACCGTTTTCAATTATTTTGGCTTTAATACGATCTGTATTCAGCCCTTTACCATCATCGGTAATTTCAATAATGATGTGACCGCCTTCATGGAAAGCGTTCAGTGTAATGGTACCGACTTGCGGTTTACCTATTTCTACACGCTCACTCGGTTGTTCCAAACCGTGATCAGCAGAGTTCCGCACCATGTGTGTCAACGGATCTTTGATCAATTCGAGGACTTGACGGTCCAGTTCGGTTTCAGCACCGATCATTTGCAGGTCGATTTTCTTATTCGATTCAACCGACAGATCACGGACAATACGCGGCAATTTCGCCCAAGCGTTCCCAATCGGTTGCATCCGGGTTTTCATAACCCCTTCCTGCAAATCCGATGTAATGTGGCTTAAACGTTGCAGCGGTACTTTGAAGACACTGTCATCGGACCCACGCACCATTTGCAACAACTGGTTCCGGGTCAAAACAAGCTCGGACACCAACGTCATCAAGTTTTCAAGCAGTTCGACATTCACACGGATGGTCTGGCTGGCAACAGAGGCTTCTTTCGGTGCTGCGGCTTTCTTGGGTTCTTCTTTTTTCGCAGCCGGTTTCGGCGCCTCTTTCGGTGCAGCAGGAACTTGGGGAGTTGGCGCAGGCGGTTCTGGTGTCACCGGCGCACTTGCCGCTTTCTCCGCTTCCATTTCTGCTTGCATCTGAGCTTCAATTTCTGCCTGACTGGGGGCGGTTACCCCGGCGGCCACAGCTTGTTCAACCTCGGCCAGAAGTTCGGCGGCAACAGGGAAGCCCTGATCATTTGTAATCGGGCCACTGGACGGTGCAGGTGCGGCTTCTGCGACAGGTTCCGGTGCGGCAGCCGGTGCAGCCGCTTCAACGGCACGGCCCTCAGCCATTGCGTTAAGTTGATCAATAAGTTCCTGATCGTTCCCGTCCGGTTCGGCTTCTGTTTCTTCCAGGGTTTGCAGCAATTCTTTAATTGTATCAATCGCGTGCAAAATCAGGGTCACGGCCTGAGGTGTAACTTCCAATGTACCTTCACGGAATTTCCCCAGTACGTTTTCACCGGCATGTGCGACTTTTTCCAGCCGCGGCAGCCCCAAAAACCCACAGGTCCCTTTAATCGTGTGCATCAAACGGAAAATATTGGACAGGATTTCCGTATCATTCGGATCCTGTTCAAATCTTACCAGTTCAGAGTCCAACACCATCAGGCTTTCGGACGTTTCCGTTATGAATTCACTGAGTAGATCATCCATGACTGTACCTTTCTACTGTCACGCCGGCGTATCCGGCCGCATTTAAGACGCTCAAGAAGCGCGTTTACCATTTCTCTTACCACAAGCAATAACTTAAAAACTGCTGAGTTCAAAAGAAAAAATGCACTTCATTCCTCATTCGAAATATTTATTTTATTTTAGTTTAGCAATGAAACTATTTTATTGCTGCAGTGCATATATCTGCAAAACCCTACAGGTCTAATGGAATAATTGCGGCAATCTGCACACAATCAGGCTGCGGACTAAAGAGTTCAAAATCCAACCCAAGGTCATCTGCCAGCCGCGCTAAAAAGAAGGCCTGAACCGTTCGCGCACTTAAAGAATCGCAATTTGCATTCGCCTCTATTGCGCTTTGAATATCGTCCCGGACATGGGCTTTTTGCCCTTCCGCCACCAAAGCAATTCCCAATCCTTCGGGTAAAACAGCTTGGCTCAAGGTCAAAACGCCACCACGCGGTAAGCAATCCACGCCCAACATGATCAGATTCAAAATAACCTTCACCACATCTTTTGGGACGGTCACCTCGCTATCCTGCCACGGCAATTCCGTATTTTTCGGCCAATCCAGGCGAATGTGTTTTTCCAGAAAGCCCGTCGCGAGCTTTCGCCCTTGTTCCATCGATGCCAAACCGCTTCCCCCGCCCGACAATCCGAACGCCAAGCGGAAAAATTCAAGCCGATTAGAGGCCTGTCTTGCACTTTGCCCAATCATTTCAACCGCCTCGTGTAAAACCGGGCTGTTTTCCTCTTCGATCAGTTCCATTCCATGATTGACAGCGCCGACCGGACCCACAAGATCATGGCACAAACGTGAACATAACAACTCCGCCACTCTCATTTCGACTTGCACACCCATAGAAATTTGATCCTTCTTTTGTTAGATTGGACTCTCGGTTCACCTCTAGAAGAAAAGCGAACAGGCTTTCATGTCAACACAAACCGCAAAACCGATTCGCCTTGGCGGTGTACTTTATGCCGCCGACACCCCAAAACGCAATGCCTTGCTTGATTTTGCCACCGATTTACAAAAACGCGGCTGGCACGTCTGCGGTTTAACTCAGGAATTAGCCTATGACAACCACGGCGAAAAAATCGGTCTAGATGCCATCGACATCAAAACCGGCGAACGATTTGCCCTTGCCCGCCCCAGCAAAGAAGATCGCGCGGCTGGAAGCTGTGGATTTGACGTTTCTCGTCTGTGTGACACTTCCAGAGTTTTAAACAATGCCATAGAAGAACAAGCCGATCTTTTAATCGTTGAAAAATTCGGGGAACGCGAACAAGACGGAAATGGATTAGCCGAAGAAATTGTCGCTGCTGCCCTCGCCGGCGTTCCTACACTGGTCGCCGTACCCGCCAGTGCGCTTGAAACATGGAATAACTTTACAGGACGTCTGGGAACCTTACTTCCGCACGACATGGATCAGCTTTGGGACTGGTGGCCCAAATCAAACCTTTATAAAGACCTATGCCTTGATGTCCCGGACATCGCGGTGCACAGCCTAACCATCGGCCCAAAAACCATTTTGGTCGAAACAGCGTTTGGATGTGGCGTCGCCCCAAACCCAAATGCAATGGAAACAACGGATGTGCCTGCCACGGTTTCTTTACGCGAACTGGCCTTGAAAATTCATCAAGACGCAGGTCCACTGGATCACGCCTTGGGCTGTGCCGCTTTGTTGGCGCATACCAACAGATACGATCAAAAAGGACCCGATAAAAGCGGGCTTGATCACTTTAAAGACAGTACCGACAGTGTTTTGGTGGTCGGAGATTTCCCGCGCCATCGCGACTATGCGGCGCAGGTTAATTTTACTTCCACAGAAAACGCCCTGCCCCATCTCGGCACACACGCTTATGATGGTCTGATCCTGCCGGCTCATACTTTTATGGATCATAGCCTGCCTTTATTCCTGAATGCCAAAGGAAATGCCCAGACCCTGCTGGTCGGCCCGATGACCCCTTTAAGCCCCCGCCTGTTCAATTATGGGATCGATATGTTATGCGCCCGCATCATTGAAAACCCGGCCAAAACCAAGGCTATGGTCACCGCAGGTGCCAGCGTGAACGAGCTCAAAAAAGTCAGCCGTTACATCACATTGGAAAAGGAATAGATCGTCAAATTCAGACGTTAATTTTTGCTAAAATTGCCTGCGAGATTTGGCGCGCTGTTGCCTTATCTGCATTTTTATCAAACCCCAATTGGATAGCTTTATTCAACGGATCAAGTAAACGCACATCCTTCGGGGTTGGCACGCTGCCGCTATTGCGAATACTGTTCACAACTCCCAACAACGTCTGGCATAAATCCGAAACATGGTCATATTCCGTCCCCCCCAAACGACGGTTGGCATCTTCAGACGCGTAGCGCAGACGGTCTAGACACAAACGGGATGTGGCATCGATTTGACCTTCCATCAAACGTGGAGCAAGAATTGTCACCAATTCGTTGACGTCTTCGGCATGCGCTTCCAAGGCTTTGTTATTCACTTGTGAGATGGCAGCGTCCACCATCGCCTGCACCTCATCCACACTGCCTTCATTCAAGGCACGGGCTTTTAATGTATTGGGCGCATTGAAACGTTCGGCATTGGCTTCTTTTTGTGATTTTGCCTGCCGGGTCGGTCCGACATAATCCCCTGTTACAACAAAAGGCTTACGTTCATGGATCAAGCGTCCAACACGTCGCAATAATGTATCGACGGAAAATGGCTTGGATAACAAATCATCCGCCCCGGCCTGAATAACCTTCTTCACAAGCTCCGGTGTCGGATTGGATGTCAGTGCAGAAACAACAAGAAAAGGGTTATTGCCGATTTTGTGATGGCGCAGGTCACTGACGAACTCGCTGAAATCCCCATCTGGCAATTCTGTTTCAGCAATCAGGAGCTCAGGCATTTCAATATCAAAACTTTGTTTGACAAAGGCCAAGGAATGCCCTGTCAAAATTTTGCGAAACCCTGCTTGGATCAATGTTTTTTTTGCAATTGTACGCGCGCGCGGATCAGGGTCCGCCACAACGACCGTCACTTCATTAAATCGTTCTTGACCCATGTCACCCTCTATCTCCGACAGTTTCTCTATTTTTGTTATAGGGAAATTTATGCCACCTTTTACCTGAAAAGAACATAAAAAAGCGCACATTGCAGCGAAGGTGCACCAACTACAAGTTTGCCAATCAGTTCATTATATTTTATAGATATTTCCTATGAATGCGATTTACACACTGAAGCACCTTAAATATTTTATCACCTTGGCCGAATTAAAACATTTCGGCCATGCGGCACAGGCTTGCTTTGTCACGCAACCAACCTTAAGCGCCGCCATCAAAGAACTGGAAGACATTCTCGGCCTGCAACTGTTTGAACGCACCAGACGCAGCGTCCTGCTGACACCGCAGGCCCACGACATTCTGGAGCGCGCAAAAGAGATCGTCCTGCAAGCCGATGCCTTGATGGAATTGGCCCATGCCAAAGGCAAGCCCTTGCAAGGGGAATTGCGTGTCGGGGTTATCCCCACGATTGCCCCTTACCTATTGCCCAATTTGATGACAAAGGTTCGCAGCGCCTATCCTGATTTGATGCTGTATTTAAAAGAAGATCAAACCGAACGTTTGCTCAATGCCCTGCATGACGGACAGCTGGACTTGCTGATTCTCGCGCTGCCATACGAACATGACGGCATTGACAGTCAGGTTTTTATGCAGGACCCTTTTTATTGCGCGCTTGCACCGGACCATCATCTCGCCAAGAAAAAGACGATTCACAATCAAGACCTGTTCGAAGAAAACCTGCTCTTGTTGGAAGAAGGGCATTGTCTGCGCGATCATGCCCTTGCCGCGTGTTCCTGGCCCAAAAACAAAAATGCCAATGAATTTGCCGCCACCAGCCTATCGACAATCGTTCAAATGGTCGCAAACGGTTTGGGGCTGACCCTGTTGCCCGAAATGGCCGTACGGGCAGGCATTACACAAGGCACCGGACTAAAAACCATCGCATTAGATCAAGATTCCCCGCCACGCGATATCGGGCTGGTTTGGCGCAAAACATCAGGGCGCCGTGATGAATTTCGAATGCTCGCAGATTTTTTAAAAGAGGCTCTCTAACCTATGCTCCCGTTCTTTTTTCTCATCTGCCTGCTGCAATTGGTGGGCGAGGCCATTGTCTATGTTACCGACTTGCCCATTCCCGGTCCTGTGGTCGGCATGGCCCTTCTTTTGGCAGGATTACTGATCAACAAAGGTTTACCGCAAGGGCTGGATCACGCCGCAAGCGGCCTTTTGAAATATCTTGCCTTATTGTTCGTTCCGGCAGGGGTCGGTGTGACCTTGCATTTCAACCTCATTGCGCGTGAATGGTTGCCGATCACCGCATCCTTGATTATCGCCACCTTACTGACAATCGCATTTTGTGGCCTGATCATGAATTTTATGGATCGACGCAATGGATAGGTTATACACACTTTGGGATCATTTGGCGCAAACCCCTTTGCTGGGCATTTGCCTGACGCTCGCATGTTTCGTTCTGGGGGACTGGATCAATAAAAAATGCAAGCAATCCCCGCTTGCCAACCCTGTTTTGATTTCCATCGTCTTGGTCTCAACCGTTCTGATGATCACCAAAACCGATTATCAGGCCTATTTCAACGGGGCCAAATACATCCATTTCCTGCTTGGCCCTGCCACAGTGGCGCTTGCTGTCCCGCTTTATAAAAACATCCATCATGTCAAAGCGGCACTTTTGCCCATAATTGTGACGGTCATCGCGGGTTGCCTCTTTGCCATTTTCAGCGGTGTCGGTATCGCTGCTTTATTGGGCGGATCACGCGAGACACTTTTGTCACTCGCGCCCAAATCCGTAACAGCGCCCGTTGCAATGGGATTATCCGAAATCATCGGCGGCACCCCGTCTCTGACCGCTGTTCTAGTTATTTTGTGCGGTATTATCGGCGCTGTCTTTGGCGGAATGGTTCTGAATCTGGTCGGCGTTAAAAATAAAAAAGCACGCGGGCTGGCCATCGGTATCGCTTCGCACGGGATTGGAACAGCCCGTAAATTAAGCGTCCATGAAACCACCGGTGCTTTTGCTGGTCTTGGCATGGGGTTAAACGCCTTGGCTACAGCGGTTTTACTCCCTCTTTTATACCTGTTCTTTACATAACATTATGAAAGGCGTGAATTTCCTCGCTTAACAATTGAGCAAGACTCGACATACCCTCTTCCACCATTTCACGGGTCGGTGGTGACCCATAACAAATGCGAACCGCATTCAACGGCGTGCCTTTGCCGATATAAAAAACATGGGCGGGCATGATCGAAACATCACGTTCGCGCGCACGCAGACAGAACATTTCGGCCGTCCACGGTTTGGGCAATTCAAGCCATGTGTGGTAAGTATTCGGCGCGCGGTGCAAGGTGCCGCGCGTAATATGTTCCAGCATAATGTCCTGACGAACGGCGGCTTCCTTACGGTGCCAATCCATAAAATATTCCGCTGTACCATCTTCGATCCAGCGTGACATCAATTCCACATTCAAAGGCGCCACCATCCAATTGCTCAGGCGCACACAAGCCGCGACCATTGGTACTTTTTTCTTCGGTGCTAAAACATATCCGACGCGCAACCCCGGGCTGACGCTTTTGGAGGCCCCGTTCAAATAGAACGTCTGCTCAGGCAATAAACTGGCAAATGGCGGAAACTTCCCCGGTTCTTCATGCAAAAATCCGTAGATATCATCTTCTACAATCCATAACCCGTGACGTTGCGCAATCCCGACAATATCACGACGGCGTTGCAGGTTCATCGTCGCACTGGTCGGATTTTGATAGTTAGGCATACAATAAAGAACCCGTGCGCCTGTGTTTATCACGGCCTCTTCCAAGCGTTCCGGTATCAGGCCATATTCATCCATAGGCAAGCCTTGCATCTTCACCCCCAATTGGGTGGAAAGCGTCTTGATACCGGGATAGGAATATTCCTCACATAACAACGTGTCTCCCGCTTTAACCAGCGACATCAAGGCCAAGGTCATAGCATGTTGCACCCCACAGGAAACAATAATGCGATCCGGGTCATAAGGTGCCCCATGCATTTGCGCCCATTTGGCCATTGAAACCCGGTGATGTTCCATCCCCTGTTCCGCTTGATAACGCATCAAAGCCCCCAGTCCAGGGTCTTGCGCCAACACCATCAAGGCACGTCGCAGAATCTCAACGCCTTCGCCTTCGGTATGAATATTCATACTGAAATCAATAAGGTTCGGGTCCAGATTATCCGGAATATGAAAGGGCATATCTGGTTCATCAATACTCGGTTTCACATAAGTCCCACGCCCGACTTCACCGACCACATAATCCCGACGTACCGCTTCGGCATAAGCACGGCTGACAGTCCCCACCGTGACACCAAGGTCATATGCCAAATCCCGATGGGTGGGCAAACGTTCTTCCGTTTTCAAGTTACCTTCGCGAATAGCCTCCCCGATTGCATCGGCAATCGCAAGGTAACGCGGGCCTTTACGGTGATCAATTTGCGGTTTCCATTGGGTCATTTTAGAATTCCTAAAAAAATTGTCACGGTGACAATGTAATGTTTGACAGCTCATTGTATCGATTTTACGTTAAATGTCATCAAGTATTTTTAAAACACAAGCGGAGTTTAGACCGATGAGACAGGATTGTATCGATACATTCGAAACAAAAACTGCCCCGCTGCCAAGCTGGGGCGATTGGGCAAAGGCAGGTCTGCGCATGGTACGTGCGGACATTCTCCAGCTTGTGACAACCGTGATGAGTTGGCACGAACGCTGGCATCATCGCCAAAAATTAAAACACATAACAGATACGACATTGATAGATGTCGGCTTAACCCGTGCACAAATTCAGGCCGAAGCTGACAAACCCTTTTGGAAAGCCTAACCATGAGACCATTACATATATTTTTGGCCATATGCGTCATGGCGGCATGGGGGATCAATTTTGTCATTATTAAAGTCGGCCTGGACAGTTTCCCGCCCATTTTGCTTTCCGCATTGCGGTTTGCATTGGCGGGCCTTCCCATCGTCTTTATCTGGAAAACACCCCCCGCCCCCCTCAAATGGATTGTCGCCATTGCACTTAGCCTCGCCATTTTTAAGTTCAACTTATTATTTATAGGCATGAATTTGGGGGCCGGTGCAGGGCTATCCTCGTTGGTGTTGCAAACCCAAGCTTTCTTCACGGTTATTTTCGCCTTCTTCTTGCTGGACGAAAAACCGGGCATTCGTCAACTCCTCGGCATGGGGTTTGCGTTTGGTGGCTTGGGATTAATCGTCAGCGAACGTATGCAGGAATACGGGGCCATTGGTGGATTGCTGTTTGTCATTACGGCTGCGGTTTGCTGGGCACTTGCCAACCTTGCCATGAAACAGGCGGCCAGTAAAAACCCGCTTCATCTGATGATCTGGGTAAGTGCAATCAGTGCTCCGTTCCTTTTTGCCATTTCCTATTGGTTAGAAGGTGGGGACGTTATGGTACAAGCCTTAAGTCATATTAATGCGATGGGGGCGTTCAGTGTGTTTTATCTCGCTTTTGTCGCCACACTGGCGGGCTTCGGCGTCTGGGCCTTCTTGTTGCGGACCTATCCAGCCGCCTATGTGGCCCCTTTTTCCCTGCTTGTGCCGATTTTTGGTATGAGTTCCGCCGCCCTGTTGTTGGGCGAAGAGGTTTCCACCCTGACCATTCTTGCCGCAATGCTTATTTTAACCGGATTGGCACTGAATACCTTAAAGCTGGATTTTCTAAAAAGAAGTAAAACGCCATGTTGAATTTCGCCCTTTTTGCCCTCATCACATCCATTACGCCCGGACCGAATAATTCCATGTTAATGGCCTCGGGCTTGCGTTTCGGTATACGCCGGACCCTGCCGCACCTTCTCGGCATCAATCTGGGTTTTGGGTTTATGTTTCTGTGTGTCGGCAGCATTTTACCCCTGCTGCCGAAAGGAACCATCGAGGTTTTGGAATATGTCGCAATGGCATTGCTCATTTATATCGCCATCAAGATCGCCACGGCTTCAACCGACTTCCGTGATGAAAAAGCAGACGAACGTCCGTGGGGTTTCTTTCAAGCCGCTGCCTTTCAATGGATCAATCCCAAGGGGTTGATGATGGCCTTTGCCGGAGCAACCTCGTTCGGGTTGGACAATGTGACCGGGGCTGCTGTTTTTACAATCGCCAACATGGTTTGTGGTACATGGATTTTCGCAGGCAGTTATATGCGCGGCTTTCTCATTGATAATCCGCTCAGAACCCGCATACTTTATGTATCACTGGCACTGATTATGGTGCTGTCGATCGTCTTATAACTAAAGAGGGGAAGAAAATAATGACCAAAGAATTGTTCCGCGATGATTCCTATCTAAAAGAATGCACCGCAACTGTCAGCGCCGTGCAGGACAATGCCATCATTCTGGATCAAACCGTCTTTTATCCCACAGGCGGCGGTCAACCCGGTGATAGCGGGACGTTCACCCTCAGCGATGGGCGCACCATTACCATTGCCAATACGGTTAAAGATCGTGACACTGGGGCGCACCTGCACTTGGTTGAAGAAGGCACGCCATTACCAGACGTCGGCGAAACCCTCACCGCGCAGATTGACTGGGACCGTCGTTACACCTTGATGCGCATGCATACCGCCCTGCACATTATGTGTTCTAAAGTGGACGGTGCGGTAACCGGTGGCTCCATCGGGTTGGAAAAAAGCAGGCTGGATTTTGACTTGCCGGAAGTTCCAGACAAAGACGAACTTGCCAATGCCATCAATGCCGAAATCACCGCGAATAAACCCGTTGAAGTTTCCGCCATTTCAGATAGCGAACTGGAGGCAAACCCGGATCTGATCCGTACCATGTCGGTCAAACCGCCTATGGGGCAAGGACAGGTGCGCACCATTCGCATTGCTGAGGTGGATTATCAGCCCTGTGGTGGCACACATGTTAAATCCACAGGTGAAATTGGCCCCATTCGCATCGGAAAGATCGAAAAAAAGGGCAAATTAAACCGTCGTATCAATATTCATTTCGCCGAATAATTCTAACAGGAGACCTATCCCGTGAATCTCCCAATTTACCAAGTTGACGCGTTTAGCGATGAATTGTTCGGTGGAAATCCGGCAGCCATTGTTCCCTTGGAAAAATGGCTGCCGGACGACCTAATGCAAAAAATTGCCGCGGAAAATAATCTGGCAGAAACCGCCTTTTTCGTTCCCACACAAAAAGGCTTTCATCTGCGTTGGTTCACCCCAACCGTCGAAATCCCCCTGTGCGGACATGCCACCTTGGCCAGCGCCTTTCTCCTCTATAATAAACTGGGATATAGCGCTGACGCCGTCACATTTGAAACCATGAGCGGTGATTTAATCGTTCGACGCAAAGACGACGGTTTCATCATGGATTTCCCCGCACGCAAAGCCCATCCTGTCGCCACCCCGGACGGGCTGGACCAAATTATTGATGCCAAAGTAAACGGTGTCCTGACATGTGAACAAAGCATTTTCTCCCTTGTGCTCACCGACAGCGAAGAAGACGTAATCAAAGCAAAACCGGATTTCAACACACTGATGAAAATCGCGCCGGGCAACTTTATCCTAACAGCCCCTTCTGAAAAATATGATTTTGTCTCGCGCGTTTTTGTTCCCGAACACGGTATCCCCGAAGACCCGGTCACAGGGTCTGCCCATTGTGTGTCTGCCCCTTATTGGGCAGAAAAACTGGGAAAAACAGAACTTTCCGCCCGTCAGGTTTCTGAACGCGGTGGTGATATCCTGTGCAGTTTGCGTGGTGATCGTGTCGACTTGTTCGGCAAAGCTGTTCTCTATCTGGAAGGCCATATCAACATTTCATAGAAGGCCTAAAAATGTCTCTGACTTTTATCCGCGCCCAAAGCGATAAGGAACTGGATCAGTTTTTTGATCTGGTCGAACAATACCGCGTTGAACTGAATGAAAACGTTTGTTTTCCAGCTTATGAAAAAGAACGCACCACATATGGCGCGGATAAAACTTTTATCTTTTTGGCGAAAAAAGATGAACATATGTGCGGATGCATCGCTTATCGTCCCAAGACAAATAATGTCTATGAAATGAAACGTCTTTATATCCTGCCTTCTTATCGAAAGCAGAAAATTGCAGACCAGCTTTTGATATATACCTTGGACATCCTGCGCGAAAACCATGTTGAAAAAGTTGAACTTGAAACACTCAAACGACTTGGACCTGCACTGTCTTTTTATCAAAAACACGGCTTTCAAATTGATAAAGAAGCCCATCATACAGAACATGACGACATCGTCCCGATGGGATTAACTTTAGGAAAATAGCGAAAAATACTTGTGTAGAGCCCCGCCATAGGCGATATCTGATATTCACAAAGAATAAGAAAACAAGGGGCACTATGCAGCAACTCGTCATGGACATCTTCGGGCCGAACTTCCAGATGTGGTTAACCTACATCATTATTCTCGCAGCCCTGGTCGCCTATGCGGTTGAAGACATCCCTGTTGAATTGACCTCTCTGGTGACGTTAGGCGTCATCATGGTTATTTTCCATGTGTTCCCGGTCTTGGATGACCAAGGCAACAACCTTTTGTCCCCCAATAATCTCTTGCTGGGGTTTGCCAATACCGGCCTGATTACCGTGCTTGCCCTTCTGGTTGTCGGCCAAGGCATGGTCCGCACCGGGGTTTTGGAACGCGGTGCCCAATTCCTGCTGCAGCTCGGCGGGAAAAATACATGGCTTACCATCTTATTGACGTTGATTGTCGGCATGTTGATTTCATCCATGCTGAACAATATCCCCGTTGTTGTCATCTTCATTCCCATTATGCAAGCCCTAGCCGCGCGCATTAACAAATCCGCATCCAAGGTCATGATGCCACTGAGCGCCGCTGCCGTTTTAGGCGGCATGATCACCTTGATCGGCTCGGGTACAAACCTGCTGGTGAATTCCGCCCTGATCCAGCTGGGTGAAGTGCCGTTTAAATTTTTCGATTTTACCATTCCCGGTCTGGTTCTGGCCGGAACGGGGCTGATTTATGTCGTCTTTGTTATGCCTCGCCTGCTGCCGGATCGAAGTGGTGAAGAAAATGAAAACCGACACAGTGGCAAACACTTTATTGCACAATTGACCGTCGCACCGGGCGCCAAACTGGTTGGCAAACGGTCTATGGGTGGTTTTTTCAAAGAGTTGCCCGATATGACGGTACGTATGATCCAGCATCAGGGGTTAACCATTCTGCCGCCTTTTGAAGATCATAAAATCCAACCCGGCGACATTCTGGTTGTTGCAGCTACACGTAAAGTCATTACCGAAGTTCTCACCCAAAACAATGGGCTTTTGGAACCTCACCATCCCGAATTGGTCGAAAAATCCTTTGCCTCAATGGAAGGTGATGAAACGGTTAATGACAGCGAAGACGACGTTATCCGCAACCGGGACCGTATGCTGGTCGAAGTTATGTTGCCGCCAACTTCGCAACTCTCCGGGCAAACATTACAAAACACCACGTTTGCACAGCGTTCCGCTTGCAAGGTCATCGGTATTCAACGACGTTCACGTATGATCCGGGCGCGTATGGACGACATCCGCCTGCAATCAGGCGACGTCTTGCTGGTTCAGGGCCACCCCCGGGACATTCACAATCTGCGTTCAAACCGCGACGTGATTTTACTGGAATGGTCAAAAGAAGAACTTCCCGCCGTTCATCACGCCCGCCGCGCCTTAAGTATCTTCCTCGGTGTTGTCGTGCTGGCTGGTACAGGGATCCTCCCCACCGTGACCTGTGCCCTGATGGGGGCAACGGCAATGGTGGCAATTGGTGCGCTAAATGTGCGCCAAGCCGTGCGCGCTGTTGATTCAAAAATTGTGACAATGGTAGGAGCCGCTCTTGCCTTGGGTGCGGCCATGCAAGCAACGGGGGCCGCCAGTTCTTTGGCCCATGGCGTTGTCGATATGCTGGACGGGGCCGGCCCACGCACCGTTTTATCGGTCTTGTTCTTGCTGATTGCGATATTGACCAACGTGCTCTCAACCCAAACCTGTGCCGTCCTGTTTACGCCAATCGCCGTTTCAATGGCGAACGAACTGGGGGTGGACCCTCGCGCCTTTGCCGTCGCGGTCGTCTTTGCTGCCAACTGTGCCTTTGCGACCCCTATTGGCTATCAAACCAATTTGCTGGTCATGGCACCGGGACGTTACAGTTTCAAAGATTTTATTGTCGCAGGAACCCCGCTGGTCTTTATTATCTGGATTGTTTTCAGCCTGTTTATTCCCCTTTTCTACGGTTTCTAGAAAAATCCCGTTCAACCTCCGCACGGCCCATGCAGTTTAGGGTTTCTTTTTTGTGTCAGTTTTGCTATCTACCCCACAGAATTTGGAGCCATCTGGAAACGCAAGATCGGCACTGGCAACACTGACAGCGTCTGTTCGGCAGCTTTTTCCGTGATGGTTATTTCTGCATGTAAATTACATGTGCTTTATATGACAAAGGGAAATTGAGCATGACGAATTCGAGTGCCTCGCACTTCGCGAAGTGGAAAGAACAGCAAAGCTCTGCTGAACAAATGATTCCGCTGGTTGGCCAACTTTATCGCGACAATGGCGTGACAATCAGAATCTTCGGTCGCCGTCTTCTGAACAACTCCGCCATCGATATCATCAAAGCTCACCGTTATGCTTTGCAAATGGTTGGTGGAGAGCTTGATATTCCCAAAAGTCTGGAACTGGTTCAAGCCATGTCTACCATGGATTTGGCACCGGCACGCGTTGACCTTGGTCGTTTGTGCTATGATTTCATGCAAAAAGGCGGCGACGCTGAAACCTTCCTGAAAGATCAACTGGGCTGCATCAACACCGGTAAAGGCACAATTCTGGATGAACCGCAAGATGTCGTTCTGTACGGTTTTGGTCGGATCGGTCGTCTGCTTGCCCGTATGTTGATTGAACGTGTCGGTGACGGCAATAAAATGTGCCTGCGTGCCATCGTTGTGCGTGGCGGTAAAGAAGGTGATTTGAAAAAACGCGCCAGCTTGCTGCGTCGCGACTCCGTCCACGGTGCCTTTAACGGTTCCATCAAGGTAGACGAGGAAGAAAGCGCCATCATCGCAAACGGCGTTTATATCAAAGTTATTTATGCCAATTCTCCGGCAGAAGTTGATTACACCAAGTACGGCATCAAAAACGCACTGGTCGTTGACAACACCGGCATGTGGCGCGATGAAGAAGGCCTTGGCCAACACCTGAAATGTCCGGGTGCCTCCAAGGTCCTTTTGACAGCACCGGGTAAAGGCAACATCAAAAACATCGTTTACGGTGTAAACCACGGTGACATCGAAGCAACCGACACCATTTTGAGTGCGGCATCCTGTACAACAAATGCCATCACACCGGTCTTGAAAGCCATCAACGACGAATTTGGTATCGAAAACGGTCACGTGGAAACCATCCACTCTTACACCAACGACCAGAACTTGATCGACAACTATCACAAAGGTGATCGTCGTGGTCGTTCTGCACCGTTGAACATGGTTCTGACCAGCACAGGCGCTGCCAGTGCCGTTGGTAAATGTCTGCCGGAAATGAAAGGTAAACTGACGGGGAACGCCGTTCGCGTACCGACACCGAACGTTTCTATGGCGATTATGAACCTGAACCTTGGCAAAGAAACCACCAAGGAAGAAATGAACGACTACCTGCGTAATATTTCGCTAAACTCCGAAATGCAGGACCAGATCGATTACACCACCTCTTCTGAATTGGTCTCTACAGACATGGTGGGTTCGACACACGCTGGTGTGGTTGACTCCTTGGCAACCATCGTGGACGGCAACCGTCTCGTACTGTACGTCTGGTACGATAACGAGTCCGGTTACAGCGCACAGGTTATCCGCATGATGCAGGACGTTGTCGGCCTGAAAATGCAAACGGTTCCGGCGGAATAATTCTCCCCGGTCCGCAGACATAATCTATGTTGAAAACGGCCCTTTCCTGATTACAGGAAGGGGCCGTTTTTTATGCCTATACAATTTTTCACAATTGTTCGCTGCCCTTTGCCTCTTGTCTTGCTTATCATAATCATTCCGATAATCAAGCAAACGCGAGGCCGCCATGAACGATATTCCCGTCCATATTCAGGAACAATTCGGTTATTGTTTTGAAGATATCGAAGTTGGCATGTCCGCTAGTTTCGGTAAAACTGTCACCGAAGCCGACATCAATATGTTTGCCGGCGTGTCAGGCGACACCTGCCCCATTCACCTGAATGAAGATTTTGCCAAACATACCCGCTTTAAGACCCGCATTGCACATGGCTTTATATCCGCAAGTTTGATTTCCACCCTTGTTGGCTGTCGTTTACCCGGTCCGGGGGCCCTTTATGTCAATCAAGAGATTAAGTTTAGAAAACCTGTGTTTATCGGGGATGCCGTCAACGCCCGTGTGGTCGTTCGTAAATTAATCCCGGAAAAGAACTTTGTCGAACTGGACACAACCTGCGAAGTCGATGGCGAGATCGTTGTTGAAGGATTTGCAACAACATGGGTCCCCAGGCGTGATCCAAAAGACTAATCCCTTTAAAAACACTGTGCAAAATGATCTTGTAAACGCGCGCAATCGGTTTCAATTTCAGGATTGGCAATGACGTTGTGGCAGGAAAAAGTAGGTAACGCAGTCGCCCCCATAAACTGCTGCATTTTATGAAACATAAAAAAGGCATCATCCACTTCACGTCCTTCAAACAACTTTTCAGGGTCGCCAAATGCATCCAAAGGAGCATTCCAGGTGAGAGATAACATATATTTCTTATCCTGCATCAACCCACCGGACCCATAAGGGCCGCCTTGTGCGCGCCCGTCATTCAGCCAAAGGGTGCCTCGTCCTGCCATATAGACTTGATCAATATATTGTTTCAAACCACCGGGCATATGAAACCAATAGACCGGAAATTGAAAAATCATCACATCACAGGCCGAAATTTTTTTGACCTCTGTCGCCACATCATATCCATCGCGTACACGGCTAACTGCTACGCAGTGCCCACGATCTTCTAAAACGGCCTGCGCTGTCTCACATAAGGTGCGGTTATATTCCCCTTTTGCATGACCATGAATTTCCGCACCGTCAATAATCAAAACATTCATGTCATAGTTCCTGCTTGTTTCGCCTAAAGCACAAGCTTAGGGAAAAGATGATGATCCCTCAATCACGAAAAACGACTGGCCCAAAATCGATCCAGAACAAAATACCACAAGCCATTGATCAACGGTTCCACAACCGCATCGGTAATTGCAGCCGAGAAACTGGCTCCGGTAAAATACCAAACACAGGTTGCTGCGATAAAAAAGTGACCGATCGTATAAATCACCGCCCGTAATAACGATCCGGCATTATTATTGATCCATTGTTGGAATTGCCTGACGGAATAAGCCTGAACCGATTGCATTATACACCTCGTTTTCACATTACTTATATGCAATTAATAATCATTATTAATTTATAGGATTTCCAGTCCTGTTCAAGTCTTTTTTGCGACTCAAACAAAATCATTCACCTGCATAATATTTCATCTGCGAAATGCGGCTTGCCCTATCGGCTGAAACTCAACAGCCTTTGATATTTGGATCCCTTAAACGCCCTTCGTTTTGCGTTTGACTTTGTTTTTCTTCAACGCTCCTTCCAGCAAGCGTTGGAATGTCGGACATTCCAGATGGCTGGGGGCAGAACAATCTGCCGCATGTCGTAACCCCTCACTTACGGCTTTAAGCTGGCGGATTTTCAGATCCAATTCATCTGCCTTGTTTATAAGACGATCACGATCAATCTGCACACCATCCTGAAAGGTGAAAATTTCATCCATTTCATCCAATGAAAAGCCCGCATTTTTACCCAGCGAGATTAAGGCCAGACGTAATAGGACACTGGCTTCAAACAAACGACGCATCCCCCGGCGACCGCACGATTGAATCAAGCCTTTTTCTTCATAAAAGCGCAAAGTGGAAACGGCCAAACCCGATTGTTTGGACACGTCACCAATATCTAAAATGAGAGGTGATGTCATTTTTATCTTGACCTCAAGTTAACTTGAGCTTGTAGCTTACAGTAACTTGTAGAAATAAACAACGTCAGGAGTAAATATATGGAACATCATTTTTGGCAGGATAAATGGGACAACAACAAACTTGGCTTCCATGAAGGTCAACCCAACGAACTGCTGACCAATTACTTTCACACACTTCACCTTTCTCCAAACCAAAGCGTCTTTTTGCCCTTATGCGGCAAAACCCGCGATATTGCATGGTTGTTGGGGCATGGCTATCGTGTGGTCGGAGCCGAATTAATCGAAAGCGCCATCATCCAGTTATTCGAAGAATTGGAAATCACACCAACACGCACGATCCAAGACGATCTGATCCATTACAACGCGCCGAATATTGATATTTTTGTCGGTGATATTTTTCACCTGAAAGCCGAACAAATCGCCCCGATTGATGCGGTTTATGACCGTGCCGCACTGGTCGCCCTTCCCGAAAGCATGCGCCGTCAATATAGTAAGCACTTGATGGCATTAACCCAATGCGCCCCGCAATTACTGATTACCTACGAATATAATCAAGACCTTGTGCAAGGTCCGCCGTTTTCCATTCATCCCGAGGAAGTTCATCATCATTACGATGCTTTCTATACCTTCGAACTTCTGGATCGCATAAATGTAGACGGGGGCGTTCATGGCAAACACAACGCACAGGAAAGCATCTGGCGATTGGAAAAGAAAATTGAATAAAATTTACTGGACCTTGATGCAAAAGAGGCGTAGGACATCCACATGATCGAACGTATATGCCATAGTACTATATATTATGCGCTGCCACATATGGCGGTGTTCTCGTTCGATTCTTAAAAATTGATCAACATGCTGCCGGCGTTCGGTAGCATGTCCTCTTTGCAAACATTCTTTTTCCGAACATCGGCCGTTTAATCGGAGAATGTTTCCATGACGACCCAATCTACATTTAATCAACACACACCGAACTTTCTGCAGGTTTTGCAGGACCGTGGTTTCATCCATCAATGCAGTGACACAGGCGCACTTGCTGACACATTATCAAAGCAGGTAACACCCGCTTACATTGGGTTTGATGCCACAGCCGACAGCCTGCATGTCGGTCATCTCATGTCCATTATGACATTGCGTTGGCTACAAAAATGCGGCCACAAACCCATCGTGTTGATTGGTGGTGGCACCACACGTATTGGCGATCCCAGTTTTCGCGATACCACACGTCCCATTTTAAATGACGCCCAAATTGCCGCCAATATCGCCGGGATCAAAAAGGTGTTTTCAAAATACCTGACCTTTGGCGATGGGCCAAGCCATGCCGTTTTGGTGAATAACGCCGATTGGCTGGATAATTTAAAATACCTGTCCGTTCTGCGCGATGTGGGTCCCCATTTCACCGTCAATAGAATGTTGAGTTTTGATTCCGTCAAATCACGGCTGGATCGGGAACAGCCCCTGACTTTTCTAGAATTCAACTACATGATTTTGCAGGCCTTTGATTTTGTCGAACTTTCCAAACGGTTCGGCTGTGTCCTGCAAATGGGCGGATCCGATCAATGGGGTAATATCGTCAATGGGATCGAATTGGGTCGCCGTATAAACGGACAAAACCTGTTTGGCTTGACAACCAACCTGTTAACCACGTCCTCCGGTGCAAAAATGGGCAAGACGGCCTCCGGGGCTGTTTGGTTGAATGAAGATCGGCTTTCCCCTTGGGACTTCTGGCAATTTTGGCGCAATACGGAAGATGATGATGTTTTACGCTTTTTGCGGTTATTTACCGAGGTTCCCTTATCGGAAATAAACGAAATGGCCTCCTTGAAAGGGGCCGAGATCAATGAAGCAAAAAAACGACTGGCAAATGAAGTCACGGCCCTGTGCCACGGAACCGCGATTGCACAAAAAATGGAAGAGACCGCACGACAAACTTTTGAAACAGGTCAAATCGGGCAAGCCCTGCCACGATTGACCATCTCAAACGAGCGATTAAACACGGGCGTTCGGGTCAATGACCTTCTGCATGAAATCGGTTTCTGCAAAAGTAAAAGCGAAGGTCGGCGCCTGATTAAAAACGGTGGTGTCCGGCTGAATGATTGCCGTGTCACAGATGAAGTACAACAACTGACCATGTCCGATTTTGAAGAAACCAATCAGATTAAAATCACAGTCGGTCGTAAATCACATGGTCTGTTCATAAAGGAAATTTAGGATCACATCATAAAAAAAGGGAGGCATAATCGCCTCCCTTTTTATCTTTTCAGCTTCTTTTCTTATGAAGCTAAACTTTCATCTTCCGGCTTTTTCTTTCGACCAAACAGGCCGATAATCAGCACGAAGAATAACGGAACAAAGAAAATCGCCAGCACAGTCGCTGCAATCATCCCGCCCATAACGCCTGTACCCACCGCAATACGGGCACCGGCACCGGCACCACTGCTGATGGCCAGCGGGAGAACTCCCAAGGTAAAGGCCATAGAGGTCATAACGATCGGGCGTAGACGTTGACGCGCAGCTTCGACAGTTGCAGCAACCACATCCATTCCCTGTTCGTAAAGGTCACGGGCAAATTCCACGATCAAAATCGCGTTTTTCGCCGAAAGACCAATTGTCGTCAAAATGGCAACCTGGAAGTAAACGTCACCAGGCAAACCTCGCAACATCACCGCCAGAACGGCGCCCAAGATCCCCAACGGCACAACCATCATAACCGATACCGGAATGGTCCAGCTTTCATAAAGGGCCGCAAGGCTGAGGAAAATTACAATTGCAGACAACAGATACAAGGTTGGTCCCTGTTCACCGGCTTCTTGTTCCTCATATGACAAACCTTGCCATTCCAAACCGATCCCGCCGGGAAGTTTGGCAACCATTTCTTCCATCGCCGCCATGGCTTCACCCGAAGCAACGCCCGGTGCCGCCTGACCTTGAATATTCAAAGACGACAAGCTGTTAAAACGTTCCAGACGCGGGGAGCCATAAGTCCATTGCGTGCTGGAAAAGGCCGAGATCGGAACCATTTCCCCTTGGTTATTGCGGACATACCAATGGGCAATATCTTCCGGCATCATCCGATAAGGGGCGTCGGCTTGAATATAAACCTTCTTGATCCGTCCCTTTTCAATGAAATCATTGACGTAACTGGACCCCCACGCGGTTGCCAATGTGCGATTGATATCGGCGATATTGACACCCAATGCACTGGCTTTTTCCTGATCGATATTGATATCAAATTGGGGGGTATCGTTCATCCCGTTCGGGCGCACACCCACAACACGCGGATCTTGTGCAGCCATACCCAACAACTGGTTACGTGCTGCCATCAAGGCTTCGTGACCGATACCACTGCGATCAACCAACTGCATATTAAAGCCGTTTGCTGTCCCCAGTTCGATGATGGCAGGTGGGGCAAATGCAAACACCATTGCTTCCTTGATCTGGCCAAACATCCCATAAGCCCGTCCGATAACCGCCTTGACCGATTGATCCGGACGCGTCCGTTCCGACCAGTCTTTCAGGTTGATAAAGGCAATCCCCGTGTTTTGACCACTACCCGCGAACGAGAAACCCGCAACAGTAAACAGGCCATTGACGTTTTCTGTCTCATTCTCCAGAAAATGTTTTTCGATTTTCTTGAGAACTTCGACCGTGCGTTCCTGAGAAGCCCCGGCTGGTAATTGCAGCATGGAGAACATGATCCCCTGATCTTCATCCGGCAGGAAGGACCCCGGCAAACGGTTATAAGAGAAGATCAACGCCCCAACCAATGCCGCGTAAATCACCAGAAAACGGAATTTCCGAACAGTGATGTAACTGACACTGTTTTGATAAAACAGGTTCGTCTTATCAAAACCACGGTTAAACCAACCAAAGAAGCCTTTTCTTTCATAAGGGTTATGTTTGGACGGTTTTAACATCGTGGCACAAAGGGCAGGTGTCAGAATAATCGCAACCAGAACCGAGAACCCCATCGCCGAAACGATCGTGATGGAAAACTGGCGGTAAATCGCACCGGTAGACCCGGCAAAGAAAGCCATCGGGACAAACACAGCAGACAGAACAAGCGCGATACCGATCAAGGCACCTGTGATCTGATCCATTGATTTGCGGGTCGCTTCACGCGGGGATAACCCGTCTTCGTGCATAATCCGTTCAACGTTTTCCACCACAACAATGGCATCATCCACCAACAGACCAATGGCCAGTACCATACCGAACATGGTCAAGGTATTGATGGAATATCCAAACGCGGACAGAACAGCAAACGTCCCCAGCAATACAACCGGAACCGCAATCGTCGGGATCAGGGTTGCGCGCCAGTTTTGCAGGAACAACAACATCACGAGGAAAACCAGCACAATCGCTTCAAACAGCGTATTGACCACTTCCTTGATCGAAACCTTCACAAACGGGGTTGTGTCATAGGGATAAACCACTTCAACGCCTTGCGGGAAGAAGGGTTTCAATTCCTCCATCCGGGCCTTGACCGCATCAGCTGTATCCAAGGCGTTTGCCCCGGTCGCCAAGGTGACACCGATGCCGGTTGCGGGTTGCCCGTTATAACGGGCCGTCACCGCATAATTTTCCGAACCGATTTCAAGTCGGGAAACATCACCGAGACGAACCTGTGAGCCGTCTGTATTCACCCGCAGCAAGATATTGGCAAATTCTTCAACCGTTTGCAGCTTGCTTTGTGCGGTGATTGTCGCGTTTAATTGTTGACCGGAAACCGCAGGCATCCCCCCGATTTGGCCAGCTGTGACTTCGGTGTTTTGGGCCGCAATAGCTGAGGTCACGTCAGATACGGTCAGGTTATAACTGATCAACTTGTTAGGATCGAGCCAGACCCGCATCGCATGCTTGGCCCCAAAGACACGCACACTGCCAACACCGTTTACCCGTGCGATCGGGTCACGTAATGATGTCACAACAAAATCAGATAAATCTGAACGATCCAGACTGTTATCAGATGACACAATCCCGACAACCATCAGGAAAGACCCGCCGGATTTAGAGACCGTCACCCCTTGTTGCTGCACTTCTGCCGGTAACAGGGACATCGCCCCTTGCAGTTTATTTTGTACCTGAACCTGTGCAATATCCGGGTTTGCCTCTGCTTCAAAGGTCAATGTGATTTCAACGGAACCGTTGGCATCACTTGCAGAAGAGATATAACGCAAGTAATCCAGACCATTCATTTGTTCTTCGATCACCTGTGTAACGGCATTTTCCACCGTACTGGCAGAAGCACCGGGATAAGACGTATTAATCTTAACCGAAGGCGGCGCAATCGTCGGGTATTGTTCGACCGGTAACTGAAAGATCGACAAGCCACCCGCCAACATAATCACAAGGGCAACAACCCATGCGAATACGGGGCGGTCAATAAAAAACTTTGCCATATTCGCTGTTCCTATTTACTGGGTTTCGCGTCATTTGCCGCGTTTAGCGGCTGTGCAACAACCGCTGCACCCGGTGCGATACGCTGTAAACCTTCAACGACAATTTCAACACCGTCCGTGAGACCAGCCGTCACCAACCAGTCATTACCTTGGGATTGTTCAATTGTAATCGGCTTGACCGTCGCCTTACCTTCTTCAACGGCATAAACAAAAGCTGACCCGTCCGGGCGACGCATCACCGCTTTTTGTGGAACGACGTAAACACCGTCCAATTCCCCTTGATACACGGTTCCACGCACAAACATACCCGGCAGTAAATCGCGTTTTGGATTTGGGAAGACTGCGCGCAAACGCACCGTCCCTGTTGTTTCGTTCACACTCACATCAGAAAACTTAAGCGTTCCTTTATGGGGATATTCCACACCCGTTGCATCAACCGTTAATGTAACCTCGATTTTACCGGCATCAACACCTTGCAAGCGACCAGATTGAACCGCGTGTTTAATTTTCATCAAACGACCGCCAGCCTGAATAACGTCAACATAAATCGGATCCAGCTGTGTAATGCTTGCCAAGGCATTACCTTGACTGGCGATAACAAGGGACCCTTCGTTAAAGGCAGATGCGCCGATCTGGCCGGAAATAGGCGCTTTCACCGTTGTATCTTCCATATTGATTTGGGCTTGATCAACTTTGGCCTTGGCCGCAGCAACAGCAGCGCGCGCCTGAGCTTCAACAGCAACAGCGTCATCATACTTTTGTTCGCTCAACGCCTTGGTTTTGATCAATTTTTCATAACGGACACGCGTTTTGACCGCTTGGCTCAATGTCGCTTTTTGACGATCAAGTTCCGCCTTTGCTGCATCAAGGGCAGCGACATAAACAGCCTGATCAATCACGTACAAGGCCTGATCCTGTTCGACATACGCGCCTTCTTCAAATTTGCGGGCTTCAATAATCCCGTCCACCTGTGGGCGTACATCGGTTTTACGAAAGGCAACAGTACGACCGGGCATTTCTTCAGACAAACGGACTTTTGTGGCATTCAACACCATTGTATTGACCGCCACCCCGGGACGCTGCGCGCCCGCACCGGCGCTTCCTTTTTGTTCTTCACCGCAGGAAGCAACAACCAAAGCCATAGCTGCAACACTTGCGATTTTTGTAAATGATCGAATAAACAAATCACGAATCCTTTTAGTGGCGAAATGCCCGCAAATTTTTAACATTGGAGAGAAACCGTACCTGAAACAGTAATGGTTTCCAAATCAAGATTTTTATAGATTGCGCGTAATCTGACACAGTCACGCTTAAACTTTTGTTATCCACCTCACAGTTAAGACGCACATGCCAGATAAAGCTCATAAAAGCCTCTGTCATTCATCGAATTATATCATATTTTCATTGATGATTTTTTCTTAAAGTTGTATATTTTACAAGTATTTCGTACCCAAAAACAACAATCACGTACAGGATATTGTAGATATTCAACCTCTCATACTATGTTATGACCCTATCCCCTTTCTTTATTTCTCCTGAAAACGCAAGAAATCACGATCTTAAAAAATATCTAACAACAAAGTTCGGAAAATGGCCCCACGATCTCGCGTTTATATCATTCAGCCCCCCGTCAACATCCCGCACGTCACCCCCTGTCTTGATGATCAGCAGTTCTCTTTGGGTCTTCTTAGCGTGGGTGCTTATCTCAATCAAAACGGTTTTGATGCTAAAGGCTTACATATTCCAAACTTGCTGGCAAACAAAAGCCATAGCCTGAATGATCTTATAACCGAAATTGGTGAAGCCCAGCCCTTGTTGGTTGCCATCGCCCTGAACTGGGTACATTTCAGCAAAGGGGCCATAGAGCTGGCCCGCATGATCCGCCAAAACTACCCGGACACTAAAATCGTTATCGGTGGGCAGCATGCAACCCTCTTTACCCGGCAGTTGGCACAGGCCGCAGAAGGATATGCAGATGGCGTCGTTAATGGAGAAGCGGAAAGAACGCTTCTGAACCTGTGTCGCCATCTGGAAAACGAAGGACAAATGCCCCTGCAAATGCCCGGACTGTTTTTATGTAGTCATAATCGGTCTCACGCCCGCGTCATCGCCCCCGACGTGGTCCAGAATATAGATAGCCTCCCCTTCTACGATTACAGTTTTTTACAAGCCAGAGATCAAAACCTGCCTGTCGCCGCACTCAGCACAGGCCGGGGAAGTTGCCCCCTTAAATGTGCTTTCTGTCTTGAACATGTCATGGGGAATTTGCAAGGCCGAAACAAACTGCACTTTCATTCCCCCGAATGGATCGTCGCCCATATGAAACATATTATGGGCCAAGGTATCCGGCAAATCTCCATTCAGGACAATCTTTTTATCGGCGGCGATCAAATGGTGTCTCAAATCGCAGATGAAATGGTCCGGCAAAATATATATCTGGACCATATCAACATTTTCGCCCACCCGAACAGTTTTTCAAAAACAGGCTTTCACGCCATAAATCGCATGGCAAAGCACGCCAGTATTGATTTTGGTGTGGAGTCCGGCTCCCGCCATGTTTTAGAAATCATCAAACGCCCCAGTGATATGGATGCCATCCTTGAAAATATCCACGATGCCGTCGAAGCGGGCATTATTCCCTACACATGGTGGCTATCTGGCTTACCCGATGCCCCACGGGCAGAAGAAGATACCTGCAATTTTATAAAAAAAACGATGGTACGGGGGGCTATCCCACGCTGGGTCAATCCCCTTATCCTTTTGCCCCGCACCCCCATGCATGAGCGTTCACAAGATTTCGGAATTTATCCCCGTTTTAAACGGTTTGAAGATTACAGCCTCTTTTCCGAAGTCAGCCTAGAAGAAGCGCAGCATTTTGGCGATACCATCACCCACAATACCGCAGAGCGTAGTCGCATCGATATTTTGCAAGAAACCAATCGTCTTAAGAAATTTATTCTAGAACACTTTTCAACCGTCGAAACATTTTGGCATGCACGTCAACCCCAGATACTTGATGACCTTCAACAGATCAAGGGCCATATTGAAGCTTCCTTTCTTCACGATAAACAATAGCTTTTAAGTAACAAAATTCCTAAAACAGCCACAGAACCTGCAATGAAAAACCTCCCCCCACTCAATGCCGTTCGTACTTTCGTAATTGTCGCAAGATCCGGCACCATTGCCGCCGCCTCCAAAGAAATGGGGATTTCAAGTTCAGCGATCAGTCAGCAAATTCGAAATTTGGAAAATTGGCTTGGAATTTCCCTATTTGATCGCAGAACGCGCGAGTTGATTTTGACAGAGCGCGGACGTGAATATTTTCAAGAGGTCTCGCGCGCAATCAATGCAATCGCAACCGCAACATCCCATATTATTGGCATGGATACATCTTCCAAAAACCTCATTCGAATTTCCGTCTTGCCCTCTTTTTCAACATTATGGTTATTACCTAAACTAAACGATTTCACAGAAAAACACCCTGATATTGAAATTGATCTGACGTCCACGACAGCACTTTGTGATCTTAACAAAGATGATATCGATTTTGCCATTCGATATGGAACGGGTGACTATCTTGGATTAGAAACCTACAAACTCCTGCCAGAAGCAGTTGCCCCGGCCTGCCACCCCCAATTATTGGAAGATATGTTGGGGAAAAAAGCACATGAAATCACCTTACAAGATCTCATACGCTTGCCGATCATCGACGACGAGGGCAATCTTAAGGGAATAAAGTACAACATGCGAAAATGGCTGGAAGAACAAGGGATCCAAAATCCCCAATTTAAAGAACATATACACTTTTCTGATAGCCATATTGCCTGTGAAGCGGCACGCCTTGGCAAAGGATTACTTATGGGACGGGCCTGTCTCATTGCCGACTGGCTAGAAACAGGTGATTTGATCACCCCCATCAATAAATGGGAAATTGAGGAAACCGCCTATTACATCGTTTATTCCGCTCAACGTCCCATGCGACCATCTGTTAAAGTCTTTTTCAACTGGCTTAAAGATACCGCCAAAGAATGGATAAACGATCCACGTCATCAGAAGATATTTTCGCCATAAGTTTCCAATTCTTTTCATTTGCCTATTTCTTTGGCTGACGATTGACAAGCATCACCCCCAGCGCCGTAATCGAAATACCAATTGCAACTGGTAGATCAATCTTTTCTTCAAATAGAAAACTGGAAACAAGAGCTGCAGAAACCGGAACAAAGTAAAAGATACTGGCCACCCGGCTGACTTCGCCACGGCGGATCATCACATAGAGCAAACTCAGCGCACCAACAGATACACCGATAGACATATAACCCAACGCCCCCATGAATTGCACGGACCATTCCACCTGCATTGTTTCAAAGGCAAAAGCGAATGGCAGACACATTACACAAGATGCAAATGACTGGATGGCACCTCCTGAAAAAATGTTCATATCTGCGCAAAAACGTTTTTGGTACAGGTTGCCGAAACTTAACCCTAATAAGCCAATCACCGCCATGCCAAGACCGGTCATATGAACGGAGGTAAAATCCAATTTCTGGCTAACGACAAACACAATTCCGATCAAACCGAAGACCAGCCCCAACCATTGAAACAGCTTCAGGCTTTCACCCAACATACGACGGGCAACAACAGCAACCAGCACAGGCTGCAAGGCAATAATTAATGCGGATAAGGCCGGCGACAATCCCATGTCAATCGCGACAAAAACGCCAAGAGAAAAAGTACCGACCGTCAACATGCCTGCAACACTGATATGGAAAGCCTCTCTCCAACTTTTTGGCCAATTCGCCTTAAAAAACAAACCTATCCCTGCAACAACGCAGGCAGCAATGGCAAAACGCCAAACCAAAAAAGTTACAGGTTCCGCATAAGGCAAGCCATATTTTGCACCAACAAATCCCGTGCCGTACAACATAACAAATATAAAGGGAAAAGCGATTGAATGAATATGCCCCTCATTCATGCTTTCAGACATATTACAACCCAGTTTGCGAACAGACATCTGTCAGCCTCCATAATGAAAATTTAGAGAGCGCGGCAACAGGCAAACTCTTTTACTTGAAAAGAACTATTGTGTTGGTGGGCTTAGGTTGCATAAACAGCGATAGTTTGCCTATTTCAAAAAAATAAACCACGTGAAGTAAAACTTACGTCACTAAGGCAAACCGACATAAAGAGAGAGATTTTCAATACGTCAACAAGAACGATTCGCAAAATAAAGAGGCGCCACCCCTTCAAATAAGGCACTCGTAAAAGTACGGGACAAAACCTTAAAATCCCACGTTTTTTCCATCAATGCTTTGAAATAAAAAAGAAAACGTTACACACTTATTAAGCGATTTAGAAATCTTAAAATAAAACCTAGGAAACATACGTAAAAATACATATCTTTAGAAATAGGTAATACCGAGTAAATACTATTTCGTTATGTATTTTTTATCAAAAGATGCGGAGGTCCAATAGGGCCAAGTCTTGAGGGTCAGAAAACAAAGCATCGATAAACGAAGACTGAACGAATGGTATAGACAATATGAGGATTGTCTATGAAAACCGTTTTTGATGTAGGCGACAGTCACCCCTTTCACGTGCTCGAACCTCAAGGGAGTACGCCGGTCATTCAATTACCGGAAGGGTTAAGCATGTCTGATGCCACCGTCATTCGTGATGGCACCGATATGATTATTGAGTCAGCCCAAGGTGATCATTTTCTCATTCAGGGATATTACCAGCAGGAACACAGCCCCAATTTACAACAAGCAAACGGCGAATGGCTGAATACACAGGCCTATGATAACCTGCCCGACATTGACAGCATCAACCAATATACCCAAGCTGCCCCCGTTCTTGACATCCCCGGATTACAGACGGCACAAGCCACACCACAAGGTGATGTTGCGTTAGGCGAGCCAATCGGCCTTGTCGAAGAAATCAGTGGAAGCGTCAGCGTTGTGCGCGCCGATGGCAGCAGCGCCATTTTAAATACAGGTGATCCCGTTTTCCAAGGTGACCGTTTGGAAACATCCACCGATGGCGGTGTCGGTATTACCCTTGCAGACACAAGCACATTCTCCCTCGGTGAGAACTCCGAAATGGTGTTGGATGAACTGGTCTATGATCCCGGCAACCAAGAAGGCAGCTCGGTCCTTTCCCTTATTGAAGGCACCGCCAGCTATGTCAGTGGACAAATCGCCAAAATCAATCCTGACGCTGTCGCCATCAACACACCGGTTGCCACCATCGGCATTCGCGGAACCAAAGTCTTTCTGGAATATGCCGAAGGGAAATTCCGCGCGATTAACCTGATTGAAACCACATTGGAAGGCGACACCCCGGGCGAGATTGTTATTTTTGCCTTAAACGGTTCTCCATTAGGGTCCACCAATCAGGCCAATGTGGGGTGGAGCTGGGACGGCGGATCTGCCAATGATTTCAGATCTTCCCAATTCAGCACAGATGAAATCAACCGTTTCACACGCGACACGTTAAACCATCTGCCCCCCAGTCTTGCGGAAAAAGCACTGGAAGCAAAAGAACTTGAAGCTGCCTTGAAAGAAGCCGCCGAAATCGCGGCCCGTGAAGCACAGGATGCCGAAGCACAGGCCCAACAGGCCGAAGCCGATGCGCAAGCCTTGAAGCAAGCTGCCGATGACGCCAAGCTCGAAGCTGATGCCTTGGCACAACAAGCTTTAACAGAAGAAGAAAAACTTCAGCTTTTACAGGAGCAATTGCAGGAATTGATAGCCTCCGGCGCGACGGATCAGGAAATTTTGCAGTTGCAACAGGCGCTCAGCAAACTGGAATTCAACCTGCAACAAATCTGGCAAAATGCAGAGAGCGCAAGGCAATCTGCGCTGCAAGCCGAAGACAAGGCAACTCAGGCTTATCAATTTATGCTGGAAGCGCGCGAGGAAGCCCAACAAGCCAATGCCGCCGCAGAAGTCGCACAAAATGCCGCGCAAGGGGCCTATGAAATCACGCAAAATGCATTCCAACGCGCGCGTGAATATGTCGGCTATGAAGCCAATACGAACGCCAATCCGGGGGAAAGCAACAACCAATTTGCCGACAAAACAACAGATGGCCCCCAAAATGGCGAACAACAAGAAGAGGGCAACGAAGACGGTAATCACGTTTTTGTCCCCCATGAAAATGACGACGACAACGGATCATCCGGCCCCATTGTTGTCGCGCAGTTAGATAATGGTGAAAGTGGAAATTACACAGGCGAGACAGGCCAGAACGACGAGGACGAAAACGCAGGCAAACAGGAAGAAGAAAACACCACACCCGTCAATAATGACCCCGAGCCGGTCTCATTAAGCGGTAAAGGTGTGGATGGTTATCTCAGCGGGGCTGACGTTTGGATTGATCTGGATAAAGACGGCGTCATGGATGCCAACGAAACAGACCGTACCATCACCGATAGCAGCGGGAATTATACCCTCAGCACGAGCGCCAATGATTACATTATATCCATGTCCGGCGGAACAGACATCGCAACGGGCAAAGCCTTCTATGGTGTTTTGCAAGCCCCCGAAGGGTCAACGGTCGTTACCCCGTTAACAACCCTGCTTGCCAACGGCGTTTCTGAAAGCGATCTTAAAGCCACCTTTGGTCTTCGCGCCGACCTTGACCTGACCACCACCGACCCCGTCGCCGGGGCATCCAACAGTGATATTGCAAAACTGGCGGCTGTCGGCGTACAAATTCAAAACACCATTGTTCAAGCGGCTTCTGTTCTGGAAGGCTCCAGTAGTACAACATTGGATGCCGGAGCCACAGGCAACACCCTGTTCGGTGCCATTGCTGATGCCATCAAAACCCAAGGCAGCAGCTTTAATATCTCAGACGCGTCAAAAATCCAGTCCGTTATTTCACAAGCCGCAGGTGATTTGCTCAGTGGGGATGACCTCACCAAGGCCAACGCCGCCGCCGCCAACAGTGCGCAGATTATCAGTGCCTCAAACAGTGTCGTTGATGATTATATTGCGCTGGGGGGAACGGGGAATGACTTCCTGTCCAGTCTGGCGCAAGTTGCCGTGGTTGCCAGCAATGCCGCCAGTGACCTACAAACGGCGGTGCGCGATAATAGCGATCTTAGTAATTTACAAAATCAATATAGTGCAACCAACCTCACCAGCAAAATTGAAGGGGCGGCAATCGGGGATGTTAATGGCGACGGTTCAACCAACACCAGCAATGCTGCACCAACCATAAGTGAGCCAACATCTTTCACCACATTGGAAGATCAGGCCATCACACTCAGTGAAGCACAATTGCTTGCCAACGCCAGTGATACAGAAACAATGCATGTACGCAAGGTTACGGTCAGCGGTGCAACCGTACAAGATAATGGGAATCAGACATGGACCATTACTCCGAATGCGGATTCAACCGAGACCCTTACCCTGTCTTATGAAGTCTCCGACGGTTTTAAATCAACGCCCACGACGGCACAAATTTCAATAACACCGGTGAATGATGCACCCGTCTTAAGTGGCCCCGTGACCCTTTCCAGTGACAGCGAAGGCAATTATCAAGAAGACAGCACAATTAATCTGACCAAATCGCAATTACTGGCCCATGCCAGTGATATAGACGGGGACAGTCTGGATATTTTGAATGTCGTTGCCACCTCTGGTGGGGCCGTTGTCGATAACGGAAATGGCACATGGACAGTTACGCCCACACTCAATTCAACCGACGATGTCATCCTGACCTACACCGTCAGTGACGGCAAAGGCGCGAGCGTACAGCAGACGGCTACGCTTGAAATTCAAAACGTAAATGACGCCCCAACCCTTTCCAACACCGTCATCTTAAATGGCACAGAAGATACAGTGCTATCCATTAGCAAAGCACAATTGCTGGCTTATGCCAACGATGTGGATGGTGATACGCTCAGCATCGAAAACTTTGCGATAGATGGTCGTGATCAACAAGGAAACCTTGAAGAAACAGTTGATGGCTGGCTTTATACCCCCGGCGAAAACAGCACCTCCGATATCACCTTTACCTATACCATCAGCGACGGCAACGGTGGGACAATTGACACCACGGCAACAGCCAAATTTGGTGCTGTCAACGATGCCCCGACGGTTTCAAGCACACCTGTCAGTCTAAGTGGAACGGAAGACACCGTTCTGACGATTACACAAGATCAACTGTTAAATGAATATGCCAGCGATGTGGACGGCGATACGCTCAACATTGAAAATTTGGCAACAAACGATGGGGGCAGCGTCCAAAAAATTAACGCAACCACGTGGACCTATACACCAGCCGCAAACGCAAATGGCGATGTTTCTTTCACATTTAAAGTCTCCGATGGGACCACCACAACCGATGGTCATGCGGTTGTAAACATTGCCAGTGTGGACGATGCGCCTATCATCACCGGAACTGCCACATTCAGCGTTTATATTGAAGACACCGTTTTCCTCAGTCAATCGCAACTGCTGGCTTATGCAACCGATATTGATACCGACAGTGCAAACCTGTCCATCACCGACATTTCATTTTCAAGCGGTTACACTAGTGAAACCGATGGCGGATGGTCCTTTACCCCGCAATGTTTTGATAATGTCACGCTCACCTATAACGTCTATGACGGAACCAGCAAAACCGCCACAACGGCCACCATCAATGTACATAACAACTACCAGGGTCAGGAGGGTGAAAATCCGAACATTGCCCCCACCCTTGGCGATGCTGTTTCTTTGAGTGGTTTGGAAGACGGCGGCGAAGCAGGCTATATTACGATTACACCTGCGCAGCTTTTAAACGGCAGTTACGATCAAAATGAAGACAGTATCAGTGTTGCCAATCTATCCATCAGCAGTGGCACAGGCAGCCTTGCCTTCAACAGCCAAAGCGGAAACTGGCACTTCACACCGACAGCAAACAGCACAGCCCCGGTAACGTTCACGTATAATATTTCTGATGGACAAGCTTTATCGGCACAGCAGACTGCAACCTTGACTCTTAGTCCGGTCAACGATGCCCCGACCATTTCCAACCTTGTGTCCTTTAACGCGACGGAAGACACCGCCTTTGATCTGACGGCGGCGCAATTGCTCGCCAACGCAACCGACGTGGACGGGGATGACATGGTCATTCAAAACCTGACGGCTTCATCGGGTTCACTGGTTGCAACAGAAAACGGCTGGACCTTTACCCCGGCTGAAAATGCCACCGATGATGTCACCTTTAGCTACACCATCAGTGACAATAACGGTGGGACATTGGCGACAACTGCCACGGTCCATTTTACTGACGTGAACGATGCCCCGATTGTCAGTGCCCCGATAAGCTTGAACGGACAAGAAGATACCAGCCTGACCTTTACCAAGGCACAATTACTGGCAAATACAACAGATGTGGATAACGATAGCCTACAAATTCAGAACCTGCAAACCAACGCAGGCGGGACTTTGACCTACAACGGTAATGACAGTTGGACCTACACCCCCGTTGCCAATTCCACCGATGATGTGACCTTTACTTATACGGTCTCCGATGGGTTGGAGAGTGTTTCGACACAAGCCGTTGCCAGCTTTGCCGAAGATGGCATTACAGAAGGGACCAGTACGGCCAACACATTAAGTGGCACAGAAGGTAGCGACACCATAACCGCCTTGGCCGGCAATGATCAATTGACCGGAGGAAGCGGCAATGATTATCTGGATGGTGGTGATGGGGATGATACGGCTGTCTTTAATGGTAACCGCGATGACTATACCTTTGCCACCAACGAAAACGGCGAATTAACCATCACAGACAACAACACCGCCGATGGGGATGATGGTCAGGACACTTTGATTGATATCGAAAACTATCAATTTGCCGATCAAGTCATCACCGGGACACCGGGCGAAATTGTGGGATCAAGCGGTTCCGACCAGCTTTCCGGCGGCAATGGTGCCGATGTTATTCGCGGTGGGGACGGGGCCGATTTCATTTGGTCGCATAATGGCAACGATGTCATCTATGGCGGGGCCGGTAACGATTTCATCTGGACGGATAACGGTGATGATACTGTCTATGGCGAAGGCGATAATGATAATATCTGGACAGGGAAAGGCGCTGATACCGTCTATGGCGGCAGTGGTGACGATTTCATCTGGACGGGCCGTGATGGTGACACCGCCAGCGGTGGGGAAGGGGCAGATGTCATTTACACCAGTTATGGTGATGACACGATCATCTACAGTGATGGGGATGCAACCCTGAACGGGGGCAGCGGCACTGATACACTGCGTCTGGACAATGGCGATAATCTAGACCTGACGACAAACAGCGTTAAAATCTATTCCATTGAACAAATCGACCTGCAAACAGACGGCAATGCCAACAGCCTGATATTTGAGGCCAGCGATATTACATCCATGAGCAACAACGACAGTGTCATCATCGATGGAACATCTTCTGACAGTGTTACTTTTGCAGATAGCGGATGGTCACAGGGGACAACGTCCAACGGATATACCACCTACGACCATTCATCATCCGGGGCGCGGGCCAGTGTTGCTGAAAACATCAATGTCACTTTGAACAATGGTTTGGCCTAGATCGTAAGTTATTGACTTTCTGTCCTGATTGGTAAAAATCCAGTCCTACGTTTACTAGGAACATGGTGCACCGGGACAATGGCAGACATAAAAATAACAGACCCAAGCACATGGCTTGCGCATAACCGCGAGACTTATCCAAATGCGGATGCCGTTATTTACAAGTCTCACCGCCTTACTCATCATGATCTCTTTGTGCAAGTCACGCATCTCAGTCAACAATTAAAACAACAGGGCCTTATTCAGGTTCATGAAGCACGCGATCCATTACAAACAACCTTGATGTTTCATGCCGCCCCAATGGCGGGCTCCCCTTTCCTGCCCCTTGATCCGAATATGTCGGCAAACACCCGCGAGGCTTTTTTAGAAAAGGTTGCCCCGGATATCTCATTTCCCTCTCCCCCGCCTGAACTCGACGCGGTCCGCCTGATCATCGCCACCAGTGGCACAACAGGTATCCCAAAAGGTGTAATGTTAAGCGGGCGTAATCTGGCGACTTCTGCCCTTGCATCACGTCAACGCATTGGGCTTGATGCGGATGATAGATGGCTTGCCTGTCTGCCATTATTTCATATCGGGGGATTGTCTATATTATCGCGCTGTGCCGAAGCGGGCGCATGCATTGTCTTGCAAGATGGTTTTGATACGGACAAAGCCTTGGCGGCAATGGATGATCATGGCATCACCCATCTTTCCCTTGTCCCCACTATGTTGCATCGTTTCCTTGAAAAACTGGGAAACCGCAAGCCACCGGGCCGTTTAAAACGAGTACTTGTCGGTGGAGCCGCGATTTCCACCGATCTGGCCCACCGTGCTTTTGATCTGGGCTGGCCGATTTGCCCAACCTATGGCATGAGCGAAACATCCTCGCAATTTTCGACATTTGAACAATTGCCCGATGACTGGTGCGAAGGACAAATTGGCACACCGCTGGACGGTTTTGACGTGGGCCTGCACGACATGCGCCTGAAAGTCCGCGGCCCGTCGGTTATGAAAGGCTATATCAATCCCGCCCGCACGATGGGGCAAGGATTGGAGGACGGCTGGTTCATTACCAATGATCTGGGTCACATTGGCGAAAACGGGCAACTTTCAATTATGGGACGTGCCGATGATGCCTTCTTAATCGGGGGAGAAACCGTTCATCCCGCCACTGTCGAACGCACCTTATCAACCTGCCCCAATGTAGACGAAATTGCCGTCACTGCGCGCCATGACCGCGAATGGGGCAAGCGCCTTGTTATCCTTTATGCCGGCGACACAGACGAAGAAAGTGTTCAACAGTTTGCCAATGCACATTTAAAAGGGCCGTACCGTCCAACAGAAACAATAAAACAGGCGGCTTTGCCCCGAAATGCAATGGGTAAACTGGACCGTCAGGCCCTCATCACGGCCTTGACCGGATCAAAACCGGATTGATCCTCAAATAATACCGCTGTGCCCAGCCCATGTGCCCAGCGCCCCACCGGATCCAACGCAGCAGCCGTCATCAAGGCCGCGCGGGTTGCAATCGGGCCATCAATGCTTGTAGTGACGATAGTTTCAATGCCCTGTTGCTGCAGTGCTTGCCCTAATCGATAAGATGATAACGGCCCCCCGTGGGCCATCGGTTTCAACACCACGCGCCGCGTCACTGAGAAAAGGCCATTTTGCAAACTTTCATCTTGGGCCAAAACAAAAGGAACTTTGTTTTGTAGCTCAGTCCATGCCTGTTCATTCGGATGTGCCAAGGGTTCTTCCAGACTTTCAATCGCCAACCCGGTAATGCCACTTAAGAAACGTTCAGCCTGTTCAAAGTCCCATGCCCCATTGGCATCCAGTCGCAAACAAACCCCGTCTGGAAGTTCTTGATGAAGAGCTTCTAACGCCTTGATTTCGTCTTCAACCGATTGCACACCAACTTTCAATTTGATGACCTGATACCCTTGGGCATGCAACGTGCTTAATCGATCCGATGAAAAATCACACAAAGTGCCTGCACTGACATTCAACCGCACCTGAGACGCCGCCTGCGCATTCAATTGACATCCCAGAAGGTCTACGAGCGCTGTTTCAATCGCGCACCGCACCGCAGGGCAGTTTGGCAAAAGGGCCGGCAATGTCTTTAAAACCGTATCCCCTTCCTGTCCTGACAGGGTCGATTGCATATGTTTCAAACCGGCTTCACAATCAAAAAAGCTTTCCGTGCCAATTTCGGGCAGGGGCGCGGCCTCCCCCCACCCGGTACGGCCTGTTTCATCACAAAGTGCAACCGTCCAGCCGCGACGCACCGACCAGACCCCATGCGCCGTTCGCCACGGCTGACGTAGCGCCCGTTCATAGGGTTGGTAGGTCAATGAAATGATCTTCATCAAAGCTAATCAGGGAATACGCGGATATTTGGTAAAATCAGGATCACGCTTTTCCAGATAGGCATTGCGCCCTTCCTGACCTTCCGCCGTTTGATAAAACAGACCGGTCGCGTTGCCTGCCAGTTCTTGCAAACCCGCGGCCCCATCGGTATCGGCATTGAACGATGCCTTCAACAGACGCAGGGCTGTCGGGGACAAGGCCAACATTTCGCGACACCATTGCACGGTTTCTTCTTCCAGTTTTTCCAACGGCACAACCGTATTCACCAACCCCATATCAAGGGCTTGTTGTGCATCATATTGGCGACACAAGAACCAGATTTCCTTGGCTTTACGTTGCCCAACCAAACGGGTCAGCAGGGCAACCCCCAAACCGCCGTCAAAACTGCCGACCCGTGGCCCGGTTTGTCCAAAACGGGCATTTTCTGCGGCAATGGCAAGATCACAACACAGATGCAAGACATGACCGCCACCAATAGACCAGCCTGCAATCATCGCCACAACCGGCTTGGGAATAGTGCGGATCAGGCGTTGCAGTTCCAAAACATCCAGACCTTCACTTCCGTCTTCATCGGTATAGCCCGCCTCGCCACGGATACGTTGATCCCCACCGGAACAAAATGCCTTACCGCCTGCCCCAGTTAAAATAATCACACCAACAGATTTATCACGATGGGCGGTTTTAAAGGCATGTAACATGCCGCGTACCGTTTCGGGACGAAAGGCGTTATGAACTTCAGGGCGGTTAATGGTAATTTTCGCAATTCCATCCGCCACATGATATTCAATATCTGTAAACTGTGGATCGGTAATTTCCTGCCATTGGATCGACACGGGCTGTTTACTCCTGTTTTTTGTTTTAACCTTGGGTGACGGCGTGCCAATAGGCCTTATGTGCCGCCGTACTTTGTTTTCTGTCTATCACGACTTCAATCAGATCTATACCCGCATTGGTCAAACAAGCCTGAAAAACATCAGAAAAATCTTTTATATCTTCAATTTTATAATAGGCGCGGCCATATCCCCGGGCAACCTGTGCAAAATCAGGGGCCGATGGCGTGATCCAGTACCGTTCAAAACAATCGGGATCGAGGTTTGCTTGAGCAAGATATTCAAAAATTCCGCCACCGCCATTATTCAGAACAACAAGGGTCAGATTGACACCTTCATCAATCCCCAAGGCGCTGATATCATGTGTCAGGGTTAAATCCCCAACCAACGCAACCACACTTGTCTTACACACAGCCCCAACCCCCAAGGCCGTGGAAATATTGCCTTCGATCCCGCTTAATCCCCGATTGCACAAAACATCAAACGCCCCCTCTCCGCTATTGAGGAAACTATCCAGCAGACGGATAGGCGTAGAATTTCCACAGAACAGAATATTTTCCGCATCCATCTTTTGCACAATCGACTGAATAATTTCCGCTTCTTGGGGCAATACCACCTCTTTTTGAATATTCAGGCATCGTTGTTCTTGTGCAGAAAACGTCTGCCATATCTGTCCACAGCTACGGGGGCTAAGCTGTGCAAATAAACGCAGACAAAGATCAAGTGGATCACATTGAATCATATCATCCACAAGCCCAAAAGGATCAGACCATCCACCGCCCCCATCCACAACCAAATGGTGACTATCTGACAAACCGGATAAATAAAGACCAAGGGATTTGGACACAGGTTGTGCCCCAAAACGCAAAACCCAGCGAGGGGCTGCCGCCTGTATCACTTGTTCATTTTTTAAAAAGGCATCATAACAAGATAACACCCGCCCGCCCCTTGAGCGCAAATTTGCCAAGGGATCCGCCAGAACCGGGACATCACAACGATCTGCCAACTGACAGACGGCCTCGCCAAATCCGAGATCAAACGGCCCTTCCCCACACACGATCACCCCATCGCCCAGTTCCATAACCTGCACAAGATCATGGATCTGTTCATCTTGCAGAACCATACGCGGATGCATCACCTGTACGGCATTTTTACGGGGCACAAGTTGGGGAATAGATGATGGTAATAAGGGTTCTCGAAAAGAAAGGTTCAAATGAACCGGCCCTGCTTTGGGGAAAAGCGATTGTTTGACCAGACGTGCACAGAGCGGGACCAAGTGGGTGCAATCATCTTCTGCCGGGGGCAATTCAGAAAAGGCACGCACAGCAGACCCGAAAAGTTTAATCTGGTCCGTTGTCTGGTTCGCCCCACATCCGCGTAATTCCGGCGGGCGGTCTGCACTTAACAACACAAGGGGAATACGGGCTGCATCTGCTTCCAAAACCGCCGGATGCCAATGGGCAGGCGCCGTCCCCGATGTACAGACAAGGGCCACGGGCACACCTGTTGATTTGGCAAGCCCCAGAGCGAAAAAGGCCGCGCTGCGTTCATCCAAAACCACATGAGTTGTCATGTTCGGATGGTTATGTGCTGCCAAAACCAAGGGGGTGGAACGGGCCCCCGGTGAAATCACCACATGACAACATTTTGCACATGCCAACCCATCCATCACGCCAAAGGCCCAACGATAATTAAGCATCCCCTGATCGCTTTGTTCCATCAGGCGCCCTCCAACTCATCAAGCATGGTTTTTAATTTCAATTCTGTTTCGCATAGTTCTGCTTGCGGATCGGACCCGGACACAATCCCGGCCCCTGCTGAAAGTTCAGCCCGATCTCCGTTGATCAGCGCACAACGCAAAATCACATTTAAATCGCCGTCCCCTTGCGGGGTCATCCAGCCAAAGGCACCTGTGTACCATCCCAAACGATCTTCCTGATGGCGCTGCAACCATTTCAAAGCTGCGATTTGCGGTGTGCCACCCACGGCCGGTGTCGGATGTAAGGCAGCAGCAAGATCAAGCAAGTTCACCCCCGACTTGGCTTGTGCCTGTATCGGTGTCCATAAATGATGCAACGCGCGTAATTTCAAAACAGACGGTTCATCTGCTGCCACAATATCATCGCATAAGGGTATGAGACGTGCGCGGATCATATCAACAACCAATTGATGCTCGTGTCGGTCCTTGTTTGTAATGTCCTGACATCCGTTGCCCATCGTCCCAGCCAGCGCATCACTTTTGACCACACCGTTTACCAGTCGGATCAATCCTTCAGGTGTCGCCGCAACAGCAATTCCGCGCGCACCGGATTGTGCAATAATGGTGCAGTTTGCATGATGGTCGGACAGCGACGAAATCAACCGGGAAAGTGAAAATGGTCTTTCGCCTTGTACCGTGATACGGCGTGTCAGGACGACCTTTTCCAATTCCCCCTCTGCAATGCTTGCCAAGGCTTGATCGACACGCGCCAACCAGGTATCGTCCTGAGGATGACTGGACACGCGGGTTAACTGATTGCTTTCAGATATCGGGGACGTACGCGTCACACTCAGTGCTTCGATCACATCGCGAACGGCTTTTTTCCAGTGTAGAAAGACCGAATGGGCGCAATCATCCGGTTTCATATCCCATGACAATGTCAAACTCGTCATTTCATCCCGGCGTTCCAACAACAGCAGAGGCAGCATGATCGAGGCATTGGGAAAAACTTCATGGTTTTGATCATCCGAAAACGCAAACCCAGTAAACAACAATGGCCCCCGGCCTGTTTTGTCTGGGTCCAGACATTGCCAGTTTTCCCTTAATTGGCGATGATACGCCGACAGGTCTAAAAATCTATTTTCGCAAGCTGCCCGTTTTATGACCACGTGCCCCATCCCCAACACATAATGTCCTTCTTGTGGGCGGGCCCAATAACGCATGTTCTCCAAATTCTGCGGAACCTGATCAAACGTCAGATTTGGCACAGACAAAGTCAGGCTGACCAACCCAGTCGTCCCAACATCCAACAAAAATCGCGCCGCTTCCAATCGGTTTTCAATACGGGAAATCATCAATGAAGAAAGCGGAGACATGGATCAAATCAGTAATTGCGAATTTTTTCATATACGGCTGATATAGCCTATCAACCATTTTAAGTCCTACGCGTCAAGGCGTTGTTGATAATGGACAAGTCACACAGGTGAAGTCGCCATTTTCTTTAAACAAACCCTAACTATTTTATGATAACGTACACTTTGGGTATATTGTTATTGATATTTTAAAATTTAAAATGGCAACGCAGAACACAACACAACAGCGCACTCAAACAACTGATATTACGGGAGAGGGAATAGACGGCCCTTCCCCGGAAGTTGCTGCTTTCGTCGGTGCTATTTTTGAGAATGCCATTGAAAACGGCGCATCCCCGCAAGAAGCCAGCAAACTTGCCTTACAAACAGCCTTAAGCTTTGGCAGTTCACCGGAACAAGCCAAATCCTTGGTTCTCTCGGCTGCACAAAATTTCTTAATCACACAACCCGAGGACTTTCTTAAAAACACAGGGGCCTTTTTCGCACCGGATGCCCCTTCGCCAGACAATTCCCCTGAAGACATACCTGCGGACCCGCAATCCGCCCCGTCTTCACATCTTTTCAGCCCTGAAAAACCGATCTTTTTTACAGAAAATGATGCAGGCGATCCTCATCCCGTGACCGAGCCGCCACAACTCCATGATTTAAAGGATCAACATGGCTTTGAGGCTCCACCCCCTAACGAAACCAGACTGACACCCCCGCAGAATTTTGACCAAACGGGTGATTTCGCGCACGAGATTGAACTGACAGAACGCATTCTGCCGCCCCTGCGCCCACCTGCACCCTTCCCAGAGGCACCCAAGCCAACAAACCCGCGTAATGATCCGCCGCCGTCACAAAATGTATCATCACCTGCGTCCGACACAAACGGCACGGATAACACCGATAACACCGATAATGGCAGCGGCACCAACATCAGTGCCGCAACCCGCACATTTTTAACCGGAAGCAACAATGCAGATACATTGACGGGCAGTGAGTCTGACGATCTATTGTTGGGTGGCGCAGGCAATGACGAATTGGCAGGGGGGGATGGCAATGACAGATATCTGTTTTCGGTCGGTTTTGGGCAGGACAATATTACCGATAGTGCAGGCACAGCCGATAAGATCGAAGGTTTTACCATTGAAAATCTATCCAATGCCCTACGCCAAGGCGATGACCTGATCCTTGATTTTTATTCCGGGGACACAATCACCCTCAAAAACCATTTTCAAAGCGGTAGCGAGGTTGAAGTCCTTGTTTCTGGCAATGACAATTTCGGGCTAAGCGGGCAAACAAACGGGGTAAAAGGACAAATTCTGGCCGGGATCAGTGGCACAAACGATACCATAAACGGCGCAACTGGCGATGATCGCCTATTTGGAGGTGATGGTGATGATAAGCTCCAGGGTCTAAGCGGCAATGACTTTCTCGATGGGGGCAGCGGTACTGACAATGCTGTCTTTAACGGAAACTTCAGCGAATACACCGTCGCCGTTTTTAAAGATGGCTATCTTGTCACTGATACGGTTGCCAATCGCGATGGCACAACCACGCTTCAAAATATTGAAAATCTGGAATTTGCCGATCAAACACTGGCCCTTAAAGATGCAATTACGCAACCCGATTATGTCACAGGTGTTCTGTATGATGATCCCTATTCCCGTTGGAATGCCGATACATCCGTGGGCACATCTGTCAATCTGACCTACAGTTTCATGGACAATCTACCTTCCTATTATGCGCCGGGGGAAGTCGATAGTTTCAGTGTCATGTCCAGCGCACAGGAAAACGCCGTGCGCAAAGCATTGGCACATTTCAGCGAAATTACCAACATCACATTTACCGAAGTTGCCGACACGGGTGATGGTGGGCTTCTTCGTTTTGGCAATAGTAGCCAAAGCACATCTGCCGGGCAGGCCTATGCCCCCAGCGTGACCTACACACGCAATGGGGTGACATATCTGGCCAATGATAAATCCGGCGATGTCTTTATTGCCAACAATCAAACCTCCAACCAAACCCTAAGCGATGGCAGCCACGGTTATTACACACTGCTGCATGAAATTGGTCACGCGACGGGTCTGACCCATACATTTGAAGGCGACAATCAATTAACTTCGGCAACCGACAGCACACAATATTCGGTCATGTCCTATACCAATCACCCTAAATCACAAGTCGTGGATATAACAGGGGATTCCAGCAGTTACAGTTACACAAGCTATCACTGGAATCCCGAAAGCCTGATGCTCTACGATGTTGCGACTTTGCAGCATTTATATGGCAGCAACACAACCACACGCACCGGGGATGACACTTATAATTTTGACCCCAACGGGCGTTTTATTGAAACGATTTGGGATGCAGGCGGGTCCGACACCCTTGATGCCAGCAACTTCACCCGCAACAATATCATTGATTTAACCCCGGGATCCTTTAGTTCTATCGGCATTTACAATCCTATCTCCGATCAGTTGCCCGATTGGTACGCAGGCATTTACAATCCCACTTACAGCGGCGAAGACAATGTTGCCATTGCCTATGGCACCTTTATTGAAAATGCCAAAGGGGGACAGGGCAATGACCAGTTAATCGGTAATTTTCTGGACAACACCCTGTCTGGTGGTGACGGGGATGACACCCTTACAGGCCATGAAGGCAATGACCTGTTGGAGGGGGGCGCCGGGAACGACACTTTCGTTTTCGCCAAAGCATCCGGCAACGATATCGTCACAGACAGTGGCGGAAACAATGACACGATCTCGGGTTTCAGCATTGCAGATTTGTCTCAGGCCAGTCAGAACGGAAATGATCTGATTCTGGATTTTAAAACAGGGGATCGTATCACTCTGAAAAATCATTTCCTGACAAATAGCGAAATCGAAGTTTTTGCCTCCGGTTCGGATCATTTCAGTCTGACGGGGCAAACCTCAGGCGTTGTTGGACAAATCATTGCTGACCCATCTGCCAACACCGACCTGTTAAAAGGGGCAAGCGGATTGGATTATATATTTGGCGCAAGCGGTGATGACACCTTGCAAGGTGGAAGTGGTGCCGATGTTTTAAGCGGGGGTGCTGGAAGCGATACATTTTATTTTGAACTTGGTGATGGCGACGACTCCATTCGCGATTTTTCACACGGGATTGATCATATTCAAATTAAAGGAGATGATTTTTCCATTTCCACTCTCACGTTTGAAACCATCGACACAGTTTATGACGGCACCAACGCCACCTCAACAAACGCCACTATTATTCGCGATAGTAACAACGACATTTATGTAGACAACAACGGGCAAACCGCCGGGGGATATTCCCATATCGCCAATATCGAAAACGGTGTCGATGTCGATGAAAATGATTTTACGATCATTTAAGACTATCTAATCCAACGGGTACGCAGCATAAACTTGAAGGCAATAGTCGTATGATCTAAAACCATCGAACGACCAGTGGCAAGAACACAATAAAATGATAAAAATAATTCACTATGCCCTTTTAGTCTGCTTCTGCCTTGCCTTCCTATGTGCGAGTAAGGTTACGTACGCTCAAAACGATGTTGTCAAGCTTGCGACCTTTTCCTATCCGCCCCTTTTTCACAGCAGTGAAAAGGGTGATCCTTCAGGGACTGTTATTGAAACAGTCACTTATATGTGTGAATTGGCGGACATGGATTGCCAAATTGAAATCCTACCGTTTAAACGGGCCTATCAAAAACTGGAAAATAAGCTCGTCGATGGGTTAATCACCATCAAAGTTGACCAATTTGAAAAATGTTGTACCCATACCAATTGGGAAACGCCGTGGATTGCGGGTTTTTTCTCTCATAAGTCCATCGTGGAAATCCCGAAATTGCCCGATGAAATACTCGGACAACGCCTGATCACCGTGGCCGGTATGCGTTCCCCTTACGAATTTATGCCCAGACTGGATGAATGGAGCGAGCAAAAGAAACTCACCCTGTTTTCCGCCAACAATGCCTATACAGCCACCCGTATGTTTTTGAACAAACGGGCGGATTACTTATGGGGATCAGAAGACTTCTATTGGTATTTCAACAAACAAACAGACGATATAAATTTTACATTTTTACCTTTGGTCGTGCGTCCGATTGTCGTTTGGATACAAAAAGACCGGCCGGATATTCTGGCCCGTTTCAATGCTACCTATGAACAACTCATGGGGACACAAACTCTGGATCACAAAAAATTACTGATCCCCGAGCTTATGGACATCCGTTATCAGGATGCCCCCTTTGATAAGCAATAAACGAGTATAAACCTTAACCAAAGCGCTTCATAAATTAATTAAATTGAATATACTTCAATTATAAAATAAAATTAAAAATAGGATTTTCACATATTGGGCGAAAATGCATAAATCATCCAACATAAAACCCTTAATTTTATTTTTATTGGGCATTATTTGCACAAGCACACCCTCATTTGCGCAGAACAACGATATAAAATTGGCTACGTTTGAATATCCCCCTTTATTTCACAGCACAAAAAACGGTAAATTTTCAGGAACGATTGGTGAAACTGTTGCTTACATGTGTGAGCAATCCCATATCACATGCCATATTGAGGCCTTGCCCTATAAACGAGCGTATCAAAAACTCTTCAACAATCAAGTGGATGGCTTAATCACCATTGATGTAAACACGTTCCAAGACTGTTGCCTTTCAAGTGATTGGCACACTCCTTGGATTGCCGGTTTTTTCTCGGAAAAACCTCTGGATGAAATCCCAAGCGCACCGGATCAGGTTTTAGGGAAAACACTCATCTCGGTTGCAGGTATGAAATCACCTTATGAATTCATGCCCGACCTCACCCAATGGGCAAAAGACAAAAAAGTCGGTCTTTTTAGCGCAAATAATATTTTTACAGCGACACGTATGTTCATCAACAACCGGGCTGATTTATTGTGGGGTTCTGAAGAATTTACCTGGTATTTTGAAAAACAACATGCTCAGAACCGATTTAACTTTCGCCCGCTTCTGAGCTACGCCACCGTCATATGGGTCCGCAAGGATCGTCCGGATATTCTCACCAAATTGAATGCAGGTTATGCCCTGATGCAAAAAAACGGGGCGTTGAATGAAAAAAATATTCTCACCGATGACTTAATGAAGACCCGCTACGTAGACGCCCCTTTTAACTACGAGTAAACGGTTCATACAAAATTATGATCATTTACAATCCCATTCAAATAGACATCACGGATTTCCAAAAGTACTGAACGGCACTGGGACCTGTTTTCCGGCACCCCTAGGCAAATCCGAACACCATTTGGATAATCAGACATAAGGGCGAAAACATCGCTGGGCACCACACGGATAGCACGCGCGCGCAACGCAGCAACAAAATCACGCGCTGCCATATGTTCAGGCAATGACAACCAAGCATGAAAACCATCCGGGTCTGTTCTGATATCGCCTTCGGGGAACACCGTCTGTAAAATATCCTGACGGGCGCGCGCTTCTTGGCGAATCGCTTGCGTAATAAGCTCAGCACATCCACTTTTTAACAGTTGCAACGCAATGGCTTTTGCCGGGGCAGACACCATCATCGCACTGGATCGCATCACCATCGATAACGCGGAAAAATATTTCACATCCGGCACCGTCAAAAACGAAATACGAACCCCACTGGACACACATTTTGCCAACCCTGCAATATGAAAACTGCGTTCCGGGGCAAAAGACGACAAAACAGGGATATCCCGGCCAGAAATAAATCCATAGGCATCATCTTCAACAATCAAGACATCAAATTCACGCGCAATCGCAGCAATTTCTTTGCGTCTGTCATGTGACCAAGTGACACACGTCGGATTCTGCATTGTCGGTGTGCAATACAGCATCCGCACACGATTTTCACGACAGGCCGTTCGAAAACCATCCGGACACAAACCATCTTCGTCCATTTCCAGACCGAGGCAGTCAATATTCAACCGCTGACACAAGGATTTAAAACCGGGATAAACCAATTGCTCACAACACACCTTATCTTCTGGTTTCACCAAATACATCATCAGGGCCAATAAGGCACTTTGCGTACCCGGACAGATCATAATCCGTTCCGCTATTGCCCCCTTATAGCGCCGTGAAACCCATGCGGTGGCCTGTTCTCGTTCCGCAGACGATCCGACAAAATCGTGATATCCGAACAAGGCTTGCGTTGACAACCGGGCAACCGCCTTGGACATTTCGCGTTTCATGCGGGCAATCAAGGCTGTATCATCCGGCAAGGGGGGAATATTCATCCCCATGTCAATTTCACGAAAACCGACACCACCTTGCATAGTCGGTCCCGGCTGCGCCCCCACGCGTACAAAGGTTCCTTTGCCAACTTGCGCATACACCAAAGAACGCGCAACCGCCTGCTTGTATGCCCTTGAAACGGTTGTGAAATCCACCCCGATCTTTTGCGCAAGCAGGCGTTGCGGCGGCAGCTTCTCCCCGGCTTGCAACCGACCTGACAAAATATCGCTTTCCAACGCTTCTACGATTGCCAGATAAACAGGCAGGGTCGGGTCCAGTTGATGCGGACTCCAAAAAGACGGGGATATTTCGACCATATGCAACTCTCTTTCCAGACATCTCTTCCGATATATAAGTTTTTTCATATACAGACGGCAAAGACTGGTGTTTCCATTTTGAAATAACAGTTTGTATGCATCCTAATTTACATACAAATACATATATTGCGATCAAAAAATTGAAATTGAATGGATTGTGTGCTTTTGCCTATCCCTCAAGTTTGAATGAATATCGTGGAATGAACAATGCAACCCATGTCACCCAACTCCCTTTCCGCCGATACAGAAGCCGCACGCGGAGACCTTTATGTCAACCGGCAAAAAATCCATCCAAAGGCCGTCAAAGGGTTCTACCGATCCTTAAAAAACGCAACCTTGTGGGGGTTTCTTGTCTTGTATCATTTCACGCCTCTTCTGCCGTGGGCACGTGAAGGGGACAAACCCGATCAGGCCATCTTGTTCGATATACCGGGTGAACGCATTTACTTGTTTAATCTTGAGATCTGGCCGCAGGATATTTACATCCTCAGCGCCTTAATGATTATTGCCGCCATCGGTCTTTTTGTCTCCGCCACCTTGATTGGACGCGCATGGTGCGGATTTGCCTGTTTTCAAACCGTTTGGACCGACCTTTTCATGAAGGTCGAAGCATGGATCGAGGGCGACCGTAACGCCCGCATCCGGTTGGACAAGGCGCCAAATAGCATGAACAAAACCATCAAACGCATTGCAAAACACTCCGTCTGGCTTGCAATCTCATGCTTTTTCGCCTTGTCCTTTCTCTGGTACTTTCACGATCCATTGACAATCACCAAAGATCTGTTTCAGGCTAATCTTACGGGCTGGACACTGGCAACATTTGCAACAATGGCAGGCATGACCTACATGATGGCAGGGTTTGCCCGCGAGCAAGTTTGTTTTTACATGTGTCCATACGGGCGTTTTCAAGGCGTCATGTTTGATGATCACAGCAAGGTCATCACCTATCAGGACTGGCGAGGCGAAGGGCGTGCCAAACCGGGCAAAAGCCGGGATTTTTCAGATCGGGGCCATTGCGTTGATTGTTCCTTGTGCGTACAGGCCTGCCCGACCGGGATCGATATTCGCGATGGGCAACAAATGGAATGTATCGGTTGCGGCTTATGCATCGATGCCTGCGATACAGTCATGCAAAAATTCAACCTTCCCACCAGCCTGATCACCTACGACTCGGCCTATAACATCCAACAGGCATCCAAGGGAGAAGCGACACAAAACCCGTTGCTGCGCCCGCGTGTACTGGTCTATATCACCATCTTACTGGTCACCATTATCGCCGCAATCGCCAGCATAAACATGCGAGCTGAAACAACTGTTTCAATCCTGCGCGACCGCGCGCCCTTCTTTGTTAAACTCAGTTCCGGGCAAATTCAAAACGCCTATACCATCCGATTGATTAACAAATCCACACAAGACAGAAACTACACCTTACACCTGATCGGTTTGGCAAATCCTACAGTGCGCATCATCGGGCAAAAGGACGATAAACTTCACCTAAAAGCCGGTGAGGTCGGAACTTTCCGCATGATTGTCAAAAGCGACCTTCCGGGAAGTACACAGGCTCGCCTGCCCATTCATGTCCAATTTTCAGACCCCGAAAAGAACGATATTCAGATTGCAGAAACCTTGTTCATCGGCCCTCAACATTAACCGGGATAAAAGGGGAAGAGGCTCCCATCTCCTCCCCTTTTACCAAAAACAATTGCTTCATATGAAATATTTTTGCAACAATTGTTGCAAAACTAAAAGCTTGGCGCTACTCTTTTGAAGATCACATTCAAAGGTGTCCTTCAATGACGTATGACGAGCTTCTAAAGCGCATTAACGAAAGCTATCAGAATATGAGCCCACAGGTTCAACTGGCGGCGCGTTATGTTATAGACAATGCCGAGGATGTCGCCCTTGTCTCCATGCGACAACTTGCCAAAGAAGCCAACGTTCACCCCACAACGATGGTACGCTTGGGACAGTTTTTGGGCTTCGAAGGCTTCAACGACATGCGCGATCTTTTTCAACATCGTTTGCGCCTGTCCCCGGAAGATTATGTCGGACGGGCACGCGGTTTGCAACGCCAAGCCGGGCATGCCTTTGAATTGATCGAGGAAATCGAAGAAACATCCAAAAAAAATATTCATCGTACCCTGCACGGGATCGGCGCAGATGTTTTGGACGAAACGGCTGATTTTTTGCTCAGCGCCAAACGAATTTATGTGATGGGAATGCGCATTTCCTTTCCGGTTGCCTTTGCTTTTTACTATGCCTATTCCATGTTTCGCGCCAACGCTCATTTAATCGACGGCAAAGCCGGTATTGCAGCAGACACCTTGCGCGATATCGGCCTCGAGGATGTGCTGTTTGCCATTTCAAACGCACCGTTTAGCCGTGAAACCGTTCAGGCGGCACAATATGCCCGCAAAAAAGGCGCAACGATTGTCGCGATTTCCGATACTGAAATTTCCCCCATTGTCGGCCCCGGCGATCGTAATCTTATGATCCGAAATGTCTCCCCCACATTTTTCCCTTCTGCCAGCGCCAGTATTGCGCTGGTGGAAAGCCTAATCGCCATTATGATTTCAAAAGGTGGCGAAGAACTGGTTGAAACTGTTGCCCAAAGTAAAGAACAGCTCGATCAATTTGATGCCTATTGGGAAGATCAAACCTGATAGCCCCCCTTCCACCCTACTATAAGGATGACAAGCGATGGCCACACATGTCTTTCATCGCAGTTTAAAAAGCAAACTCCCCCTCGCCGTTCGCGGTGACGGTCCCTATATTATCGACGAAAACGGTAAACGGTATCTAGATGCGTCCGGTGGTGCCGCCGTTTCCTGCCTTGGTCACAGCAACGAAGCCGTGCGTGCAGCCATTCACGCACAAGTCGACCAATTGGCCTATGCTCATACTGGCTTTTTATCGTCCAAACCGGCAGAAGACCTTGCCGATTTTCTCATTGCCCGCGCGCCGGGCAATATGGAAGCCGCCTATTTCGTTTCCGGTGGATCCGAGGCCGTGGAGACCGCCCTTAAAATGGCGCGGCAATATTTTTTAGAAATCGGTCAACCTGAACGCAAACATTTTATCGCACGCGGGCAAAGCTATCACGGTAATACACTCGGCGCTCTATCTGTGGGCGGCAACCAATGGCGCAAAAAACAATTTGCCCCCTTGCTGGTTGAACAGGGCCGCGTCTCCCCTTGCTATCCTTACCGGGACCAAAAACCGCAAGAAAGCGAAGAAGAGTATGCAACCCGCCTTGCTGATGAACTTGAAAACGAGATCAAACGTCTTGGGGCTGAAAACGTCATCGGATTTGTTGCGGAAACCGTTTCAGGGGCCACATTGGGTGCACAAACCGGGGTAAAAACCTACTTCCAAAAAATCCGCGACATTTGTGATCGTTACGACATCCTGCTGATCCTTGACGAAGTCATGTGCGGCATGGGTCGCACCGGCAGTTTGTTTGCTTATGAACAGGAAGGCATCGTCCCCGATATTGTCACCATTGCCAAAGGATTGGGCGGCGGCTATCAACCGATTGGGGCCACATTGGTTTCAGACAAAGTCTATCGCGCTTTTCAACAAGGTTCCGGCGTTTTTATGAACGGGCATACCTATCTCGGGCATCCAATCGCTTGCGCAGCCGCCTTGGCCGTTCAGAAAGAGATCGAAAAACACAATCTGATCGAGAACGTTCAAAAAATGGGAAACTACTTGGATAAAAAACTCCATGAGGCCTTCGACAAGCACCCACACGTTGGCGACATTCGCGGACGTGGCCTGTTCCGTGCTGTCGAATTTGTCGAAGATAAAAAGACCAAAGCCCCGTTTGATCCTGAGTTTTCTTTAAATACCAAACTCAAAAAAGCGGCAATGGATTTAGGCATGATTTGCTACCCCAATGGCGGCACGATTGACGGACGACTTGGTGACCATGTCCTGCTTGCCCCTCCCTTCATTGCAGACGAAGCCTTGATTGACGAAATCGTATCGCGCTTGGCTCGCGCCCTTAACCGTGTCACAGGGCGGGAATAGTCTCATGAAAAACGATATGATGTTATGCGTTGCCCCAAATGGGGCGCGCCTTGGCAAAGCCGATCACCCTGCCTTGCCCATCACCCCGGACGAACTGGCTGATTGTGCCGAAGATTGCATGAAAGCCGGGGCCGCAATGATCCACCTGCATGTGCGTGATTCTAATGAACGACATGTTTTAGATGCAGGACGTTATAATGATGCCATAGGTGCGATTCGGGATCGCATGGGCGATAATATTGTTATTCAGGTCACAACAGAGGCCGTCGGACAATATCAAGCAGAACAACAACGCGATATGGTCCAATCCCTCAAGCCCGAAGCTGTTTCCTTGGGCCTGCGCGAGCTTCTACCAGAAGGCGCAGATGAGCAGACATTTGCCAAATTTTGGCAATGGATGAACCATGAAAGAATCTGGCCTCAAGTTATCCTTTACGATGAAAACGACATTCAACGTTTTCTGACTTTGCGCAACAAAGGTCTCTTTGGGCAAGGACATCTTTCCATCCTGATCGTTTTGGGGCGTTATGGGCAACAGCTAGCCAAACCGCAAGACCTTCTACCTTCTTATCACCTGATCAAAGATCAACCCGATCTGGATTGGAGCGTCTGCGCGTTTGGACAGCATGAAAATGCCTGTATTTCACTGGCGGCTGCCCTTGGCGGTCATGGCAGAATCGGCTTTGAAAACAATCGCCTACTTGCAGATGGATCAACAGCCCCCAACAATGGGGAACTGGTCGCACAAGCTGCCCTCAGCGCCCGGTTGACAGGACGCGAACCGATGAGTGCCACCACTTTACGATCCTTGCGCATTAAACGACCAATTGGAGAATAAAAAAATATTTTTCAAAGGGATGTTGAAATATTTGTTTTGATAGTCATTTGAAAGAAACAACTGTTGCAGTTCTATTTCAACTATGCTTAGGTATTACCATTAATGATTAAAAAAGCAAAAATGCTTTTCGTCCGGTTAGGGCAATAAACAACCAAAGTCATACTGAAATGGCGTAATGAAATGCCATTTCAGATAAAGGCCCGTGAAAACGGGCATAAGTCAGGATTCATATCCGAAACGGGAGAGTTAAATATGATCTTTAAAAAAGCCTTTGTTGCAACAGCTGCAGTTATCGGTTTCGCTGCTGCATCTATGGGGGTTGCTCAGGCAGAACAAAAATTCATCACAATCGGTACAGGTGGCGTAACCGGTGTTTACTATCCGACCGGCGGTGCGATTTGCCGTCTGGTGAACAAGGATCGTAAAACTCACGGTATCCGTTGTTCCGCAGAATCCACAGGTGGTTCTGTGTATAACATCAACACCATTCGTGCAGGTGAGCTGGACATGGGTGTTGCCCAGTCCGATTGGCAATATCATGCTTATCACGGCACAAGCAAATTTGAAGAAGCCGGTCCGTTTAAAGAATTACGTGCTGTTTTCTCTGTACACCCGGAACCGTTCACGGTTATCGCACGCGCAGATAGCGGCATTAAAAACTTTATGGACCTCAAAGGTAAACGCGTAAACATCGGCAACCCCGGTTCCGGTCAACGCGGCACAATGGAAGTTTTGATGAAAGCACTGGGCTGGACCAAAGACGATTTCGCCTTGGCGTCCGAGTTGAAAGCCGCTGAACAATCCAAAGCCTTGTGTGATAACAAAATCGACGCGATGGTTTATACTGTTGGTCACCCGAATGGCTCCATCAAAGAAGCCACAACATCTTGTGACAGCGTTGTCGTAACCGTTGACGGACCTGTTGTTGAAAAACTGGTTGCTGACAATGACTACTACCGTATCGCCACTATTCCGGCCGGTATGTATCGCGGCAACCCGGAAGATACCAAAACATTTGGTGTCGGCGCGACATTCGTTTCTTCCACAAATACACCGGCAGACACTGTTTATCAGGTTGTCAAAGCTGTGTTCGAAAACTTCGATCAGTTCCAAAAATTCCACCCGGCATTTGCGAACCTGAAAAAAGAAGAAATGATCAAAGATGGCCTGTCCGCTCCGTTGCATGACGGCGCAGCCAAGTACTACAAAGAAGCTGGTCTTCTGAAGTAAGTATATGCTTTGAATGTGAACAAAAAGGGGGAGCTTGTGTGCAAGCTCCCCCTTTTTTCCATCTACATACGCGCAGATCATTTTGACGCAAAGGAGTATTCGCGATGGGTCAAAATACGGAAAGTAAAAATACGGCTATGAGTGCCGAAGAACTGGTCGCCGAAGCCGATACAGGCGGGCGCCGTCCTTTCGGACTTGCCGGACAAATTTTATTATTCACAGCCCTCGGTTGGTCAATCTTCCAAGTATGGTACGCTTCGCCGCTGCCCTTTATTTTCGGGGTTGGGGTTCTCAATGATACCGAAGCCCGCGCCATCCATTTGGCGATTGCTGTCTTTTTATCTTTTACCTCTTTTCCCGCAACCAAGCATTCCCCCAAGTCTTATATTCCCATCCAAGACTGGGTCATGTCCTTGATCGGTGCTTTTTGCGCCGCTTATTTATTCCTTTTCTACAATCAACTGGCAGATCGTCCCGGTAATCCGACGCAATTCGATGTCATTGTCGGTGTTGTCGGCATGATCTTGTTGCTCGAAGCCACCCGACGCGCCTTGGGCCCGCCCTTAATGGTCGTGGCGTGTGTCTTTTTGACATACACTTTTGCCGGACCCTACATGCCGGACGTAATTGCTCACCAAGGGGCCTCCCTCAATAAAGGGATGTCGCACTACTGGTTGACAACCGAAGGTGTGTTTGGCGTGGCCCTTGGGGTTTCAACCTCAATGGTGTTTCTGTTTGTCCTGTTCGGCGCCCTTCTGGAACAAGCCGGTGCAGGCAATTATTTTATCCGCGTGGCCTTTGCCCTGATGGGACATATGCGCGGTGGACCGGCCAAGGCCGCAGTGGTTTCCTCTGCCATGACCGGTATGATCTCGGGTTCCTCCATCGCCAACGTTGTAACCACCGGAACGTTCACCATCCCCTTAATGAAAAAAGTCGGATTTTCGGCTGAAAAAGCCGGTGCGGTCGAAGTCGCCTCCAGTACCAATGGGCAACTAACCCCACCGATCATGGGGGCTGCGGCCTTCCTCATTGTGGAATATACAGGCGTTCCTTTTATCGACGTTATCAAACATGCGTTCTTGCCTGCGGTTATTTCCTATATCGCTTTGGTCTATATCGTTCACCTTGAAGCGATGAAAGCCAACATGCAAGGCTTGCCCCGCATTCATAAAATCGGTTTGAAAGGCAGTTTGATCGGTGCCCTCAGTATCTTTATTATTCTGGGTGGACTGATCTGGATTATGCCGCCCTTGCTGGGATGGGTCAAAGTCATGGCCGGGGATGCAACAGGTTGGGTGGTTGCCCTTGGATTGGCGATTATCTACATCGCGTTGGTCAAATTTGCCGCACGTTACCCGGAACTGGATACAACACCGGAAATTAACGAACTTCCGCCTGTTGGCCCGACCGTCAAAGTCGGTTTGTACTTCCTGTTACCTGTTGTGGTTTTGGTCTGGTGTTTAACGGTTGAACGTATGTCACCGGGATTATCGGCCTTTTGGGCAACCGTCTTTATGATGTTTGTCGTCATCACACAGCGCCCACTGATGGCATATTTCCGCAGCAAAGGCGATGATGTTCAGACGGCCTATAAAACCGGCCTGTCTGATTTGTTCAATGGCATGATTTCCGGTGCGCGTAATATGATCGGTATCGGTGTCGCAACCGCTGCCGCCGGGATCGTGGTGGGCACTGTCACCCTGACAGGGATCGGCCTTGTGATGACAGAATTTATCGAACTGATTTCGGGCGGCTCTGTTATGCTGATGTTAATTTTCACAGCAGTCATCAGCCTGATCCTCGGTATGGGTTTACCGACAACGGCCAACTATATTGTTGTGTCTTCCTTGATGGCGCCGGTGATTGTGGCATTGGGGGCGCAAAGCGGCCTTATTGTCCCGCTGATTGCCGTTCATCTGTTCGTCTTTTACTTCGGCATTTTAGCCGATGATACGCCCCCTGTCGGGTTGGCCGCCTTTGCCGCGGCTGCCATTTCACAGGGCGATCCAATTCGAACGGGTTTGCAAGGGTTCATGTATGATATCCGAACGGCCATTTTACCCTTTATGTTCATCTTCAACACCGAATTGTTGATGATCGGGATAACGGGGCCCTTCCATCTCATATCGGTGGTTATCGTCGCAATTATCGGAATGCTCACCTTTGCTGCGGCAACACAAGGCTATTTCCTTGTCAAAAGCAAGATTTGGGAAACGGCGGCCTTGTTACTCATTGCCTTCACATTGTTCCGTCCTGCCTTCTGGCTGGATATGATCATCCCGCCTTATGAAGAACGTCCGGGTACGGAATTAATGAGTTTGGCAGAAGGCGTCAAAGACGGCGGAAGCTTGACTATTCAAATCAATGGTATCGACCTTCAAGGAAACGATGTTTCCAAAGCTGTCATGATCCCGATGGGACCAAAAGCCAGTGGCACAGATCGTCTGAATTTTGCCGGTATTGAACTGCGCAATGAAGACGGGAAGGCCATTGTCGACAATGTCATGTTTGACAGTCCGGCAGCCAAATTGGGCGTTGATTTCGATTTTGAAATCAGTGGCGTTCAGGTGGAAACAGACAGACCGACCAAGCAAATCATGTTTATCCCTGCATTTGTGCTGCTGGGGCTTGTTATTCTGGCGCAACGAGCGCGTCGTCGAAAAGAAGTCCCTTCATCCGCAGCCCGCGCACAAGGAGCGTAAAATGTATAAAGATATCCTCCTCCCCATCGATTTGGCAGAACCAAGTTCCTGGCACAAAACACTGCCAACTGCCATTGAGATGTGCAAAACTTTCAACAGTAAACTTCACGTAATGAGCGTGGTGCCGGACTTCGGCAGCTCGCTCGTTGGATCTTTCTTCCCGAAAGGTTTTGAAGCCAAAGCATTGGAAGAAACCAAAAAGATCTTAAAACAATTTGTGGCGGACAACATCCCGGATGGGATCGAAGTCCAGCGCGTCATTGCAAACGGAACTGTTTATGATGAAATTTTGAGGGTCTGCCATGATGTTGATATTGATTTGATTATCATGTCCGCCCATCGCCCCAAACTCGAAGACTATCTGCTTGGTCCCAACTCCGCACGGGTTGTGCGCCATGCCAAATGTTCCGTCTTTGTCGTTCGCGATTAAGTCGGTAAACAAACATCAAAAAAAGCCCATTGCAAAAACGCAATGGGCTTTTTCTTTGTCTATACCTAAGATTTTAGGCCGCACTTTGAGCAGATTTTGCAGCAGCCTTACGACCGGCTTCAAAAGCTTTATCGTTGAGTTCGGCCAGTTCAGGTTTTTTCTGGCGGAAACGTTCCACAATAATGTCTTTCAAGACCTGCGCATCAAACGGCAAATGTTCAGAAATCGCCCCCATTAAAATGGTATTGACCAAGCGCATTTCCCCCAGTTCGCGGGCGATTTCACCGGCATCAAAGTCATAGACTTCCACCCCGTTTTTGCGCATTTCTTCCACAGGATTATCTGGATATTCAAACAGACCAACATTGACCACAGGCGGTTTGATACGCGATGTATTGACCATCGCAACACCACCTTTTTTCAAATGTTTGGCCCACCGCATCGCTTCTGCCGGTTCAAACCCGACGAGAATATCGGCCTCGCCTTTCGGGATCGCAGGCGAAAGTACTTTTTCACCAAAACGCACATGCGATGTGACAACACCACCGCGTTGCGCCATACCGGCAACCTCGGTCTTTTTCACATCAAACCCTAATTGAATGGCAGCCATAGACAGGACTTCAGACGCCGTCATCACCCCTTGTCCACCAATGCCGCAAACGAGGATATTGGTCAGTTCCGCATTATTGGACATTTTTGGCTACCTCCAGAAAGCTAACAGGTTTAATCACATCGGGACCACAGGTGCTGACACACAAGTTACAGCCTGTACAAGCGGTTGTTTCAATCTCGACATAGGCTTTTTCGACCTCTTTCCCGGATTTACGTGTTTCGGTTTCACGCCGCGTTACAATAATTGCCGGACAGCCTGTGCTCAGACAGTTGGCACAGCCCGTACAGCCATCAATCACTTTCAATGGGTTTTGACGTTTAAAGCGTGTCGTCAACACACAAGGTTGATCAGTAATAATGACAGACGGTTCGTTCTGATTAATCTCTTCCTTAATCGCCTTGAACATGGTCGGCATTTCGTAAGGGTTGACCCGGCGGACACGTTCTGGATTCACCCCAAGTGCCACAACGATCTTTTCAAAGTCAGCCCGCGGTGCTTCATTGCCGTGAATATCAAACCCGGTTCCGGCATGTTCTTGGCCGCCCGTCATACCTGTTGTGCGGTTATCCAGCAACATCACGGTGACGTTCCCACGATTGTAAATCACATCCAATAATGGTTGCATGCCCATATGCAGGAAGGTTGAATCCCCGATCACCGCCACAACAGGCTTGTCTTTATCTTCGTCAGATGCGCCCAGCGTCATGCCCAGCGCCATAGAGATAGATGCCCCCATACAGGTGGTCGTATCCAGTGCTTTCCACGGGTGTCCTGCCCCTAACGTGTAACAACCGATATCGCCTGCGATGCGGATTTTCTTATGCAGTTTGGACAAGCAGTAATAAGGCGATAAATGCGGACAGGCCACACACATGGTTGGCGGACGCGGGAAAACCGGCAAATCGGGATCGGCAAGATCATCGACGTTTTCGCCATATAGCTCGCGGATCGGTTTATCCAGAATGAGAGGGCTGAGCTCGCCCGTTTTTGGCAGGATATCCTTGCCATGTACAGCCACACCTGCGGCCTTTAATTCCGTTTCGACCAGCGGTTCGGTTTCTTCAACCACAACCAGTTTGTCCACTGTTTGCCCAAACGCGCGGATTGCCTCAATCGCCACCGGGTAGGACATACCCATTTTAAAGACCGGCGCATCGGGGAAAGCTTCTTTAACATGTAGATAAGCCGGACCGGACGTCACAAACCCAATACGTTTATCGCTGCCCTCATCAACACGGTTCAAATCACATTCATTGACATAGGCTTTCAAAATGACGTCGCGTGAACCTTGTTTTTTCAATAATTCCTTGGCATGGTTCGGCACCATGACCCACTTGGTCGGATCATCCAAAAATCCTTTATGTTCATAGGCTTGGCGTTCCCCGACCGTTACAAGGCCTTTCACATGACAGACACGCGTTGTCATACGGATAATAACCGGAATGCCGAATTTCTCAGACAATTCATAGGCACGAATAGCCATTTCATAGGCTTCTTGTGAATCACAAGGTTCCAAAATCGGCAGGTGGGCAAACCGGCCCCAAAAACGTGTATCTTGTTCATTCTGCGATGACGATAATCCCACGTCATCAGCAACGGCAATCACCAGTCCCCCATTTACCCCGGCCAATGTTTGTGACATCAACGCATCAGAGGCCACATTGACGCCAACATGTTTCATCGCACAGAAAGATCGTGATCCAACAACACAGGCCCCAATGGCAACTTCCAGAGAGACCTTCTCATTCACCGACCATTGGGCGTGAATATCTGGGTAGAGGGCTAGGTTTTCCAGTATTTCGGTAGACGGCGTCCCCGGATAGGCCGTCGCGACCTGAACACCGGCTTCCCAGACACCACGTGCTAGGGCTTCGTTACCGGACAACAAATGCCTGCTGTCGGCGATGGCTTTAACAATTGCGTTCACGTTTTTGCACCTGACTCTTTTTAAATTCCTCACTAAAAAGAAGCGCGTCTAGCGCACCCCCTCGCCAGGCAAGATACGATAAAAGCATTATTTTTCGCAATTTTTTTGTAATTTTATTTACATAAAACATTTAATAACGAACAAATAAAACAAAGCGTTACAAATTAAGCCATTATTCCCACGTTGATGTTACATATTTTGGAATGATTACATTTCGTCACATATGCAACCACTTTCATTCCATATGCCGAACGAGCGGGCATAATCCCCAAATAGGTCATGACTGCTTACCGATTCTCGCACGCTTTGCCCACCATACGAACCCACACAAATACAAGCCTCAAGAAATTATTTGATAATAATTATCAATTGCACTATTAAAGAAAGAAGAACTTCTCCCAATAAGGATATGCCATGTCCCATCCCTATAATCACCATACCATCTCGCTTAGTGATACACTGGCATTGCGCATTTTACGCGCTTGCCCACGTGCCGCCGCTTCCATGAATATGGCGCCGCAGGAATGTAAATTGTTATGTGAGTTCCGCCTTGAATTGGCAAAGACCAGCCGCACCGCACTTGAACTTTCTCATATGAACACGCCGTCCATCTCCAGCCATGAACGTTGCATCCTTAATGGATTGGCTGCCGTTCAAAACAATAGACCGGATCGATTTCTACATATTTTAGAATGGCTGGTTCCCGTCTGGGCACGTGACAGCGTACAGCAAAAATTCCAAGTGATTGCGCATCTTTTAAGTATTCATAACATCCACCTGAGCCTGCCTGCATTGCCTTCCCCGGCAACCTGCGAAACCGTGGAGCTTCATGCCACTAACGGATAGATTTAGCCAGTTGAAAATTTTCTCCGTAGCGTCGATAGAGACGTTCCCCCAGCAAGAAAAGCAAGATCCCTCCATAGATCAAGGGTTCCCGCACATCGGCTTTGACCAACAGATAGAAATGGACAACACCCATAATTGCGATGGGATAGACAAGTTTATGTAGTTTCTTCCAACGCGCCCCGCCCAGTTTACGCACCATGATTTTCGGGGATGTCACCGCCAAGGGGATCAACAGTAAAAGGGCCGTCATCCCAATGGTGATATAGGGGCGTTTGACAATATCTTTCCAAATGGTCGCCCAGTCAAAGAAATGATCAATGCCGATATATACCGCCAAATGTAAAAAAGCATAGAAAAAGGCAAAAAGACCGATCATCCGGCGATAACGCATTACCCATGCCCAACCCATCAGGCGGCGCACGGTGCTAACCGCCAAACCCAACAACAAAAATCGTAAGGTCCAATCCCCGAGATCACGTAGGATGGTTTCAATCGGATTGGCCCCCAAGCTGCCCGCGAAAATGCCATAGACCAGCCAGAACGCCGGAAGCAGACACACCAGAAAGACAAACGGTTTGATCGGTATTTTTCTTTTTCCTGCCATTAGAAATTCTTCCTCAGATCCATACCTTTATAAAGATCGGCAACCTCTTCCGCATAACCATTAAATGCAAGTGTTGGACGGCGGAAAAATTCACCGATACGGCGTTCCTTGGCTTGTGTCCAGCGTGGATGATCCACATCAGGATTGACGTTGGCATAAAAGCCATATTCACTTGGGGCCTGTTGCATCCATGTGGATGTCGGCATTTTATCGACAAAGCGAATACGCACGATGGATTTAATGCTTTTAAACCCGTATTTCCACGGCACAACCAAGCGGATCGGCGCGCCATTTTGCGGGGGCAACTCTTCGCCAAAAATCCCGGTGGCCAGCAATGTCAGAGGGTGCATAGCTTCGTCCATACGCAAACCTTCAGTATAGGGCCACGGGATGATTGGATATTTCTGCCCCGGAAACTGTTTTGGATCAACAAGCGTGGTAAATTCCACATATTTGGCCTCGGTTTTCGGGTCAAACTTTTTCAACAGACTGGCCAATTCCACACCCACCCACGGGATGACCATAGACCACGCTTCCACACAGCGCATGCGATAGATGCGTTCTTCCTGTTGATATTGCCCCATCAGGTCTTCAATACCAATTTCACCGGGATTGTTACATAAACCGTCAACCTTAATGGTCCAAGGCTTGGGCTGAAAATCACCGGAGTTATCCAAAGGATCTCCCTTACCCGTGCCAAATTCATAGAAATTGTTGTAACCGGTGACTTCATCATATTTGTTTAGCTTTTCATCGGTACTGAACGGGCTTTTGATGACCCCTTCAATCTTTTGCGGCAAATAAGCCTGTGCCGATGTTGGCAAAATGGCCGCAGCGCTTAGCGCCAGTGTCGCTTTTAAAAAATCGCGTCGCTTCAGGTGAGCGGCTTTGGATGTAATTTCAAAAGATTTAGGATCGCTTGCAATCGTGTGTTTAATCAACATATCAGTACTCACATAAATCGTTACCGGTTTCTTATAGTAATATGGTAATGATTTGCGCGCGCCCCACATTAAATAACAATTTCGTGAGCACCTGATGAGCATCGAAGATCGTTTAACCGAATTGGAAATACGCATCACCCATCAAGACAGCACAATTGATGAGTTGAACAAAACGGTTTTTGAACAATGGCAGACTATTGAAAAACTGACCAAGGAACTGCTATCCATGAAAGATCGGGTCAAGGCCGTTGCCCCCAGTGAAATTGACGATACCCCTTATCTTCCGCCACATTATTAATACCAAATCCGGGAAATAAAAGATGATCAAATATAAGCTGCAATGTGATCAAGGCCATGTGTTTGAAGACTGGTTTGCCAGTTCATCCAAATTTGATGACATGAGCGAAAAAGGCGAACACAGCTGCCCGGAATGTGGGTCCAGCCACGTCAAAAAAACCATTATGGCCCCAAGTGTCTCCACAGCGCCCCAAGCCCCGTCCTGTGCTTCTGCCCCAATGTGTTCCAACATGGGTTGTCCGGCGATGCAAGGTTAAAGCCATGACAAAAACCAGCCGTTTATGGATCGTACTCGCCGGATTAATGGGGGCCGAAGCCGTTATTGCGGGGGCACTGTCTGCGCATGCGGGCTTATCCGAACAGGCTGTCTTATGGGTGGACAAAGCGGTTAGTTATGAATTTTGGCACGCCCTCGCTCTTTTGGCTGTAGCCCTGTTATCCTTGCGCGAAAATTCCCGTCTTCTCACCTTATCTGGTGTGCTGTTTACCGCAGGTGTCGCCTTGTTTTGCGGTACGCTTTACATGAAGGGATTTTGGGAGATAACCCCCTTCCCCATGTCGGCACCACTGGGTGGATTTTGCTTGATTGGCGGTTGGTGTGTGTTGGCTTTTTACGGGTTCAAAGCCAAAAACTGATTATCCCAAATCAAAACGATGTTCATAGCGAATGGTCATGGATACCCCGCCATAACCATTTGGGCTTAAAGCCTTAACGGCCTCGCGCGGTAACGGAATGCCTACTTTTTTGGAATAAAGAACCATCGCAGCTACAGTCGTCGCATGATCAAACACTTTGCGCGATACATCATCATCAATCGCCGTTGAGACCTTGGCAACAATGCTGAATTCATCGCCCCCCATGACTTTGACGGCAGACACATTTGTTTGATTGCCACTGACACCTTCTTTTCGACCATGAAAAAAGGCCAACGCATTGCGTAATTCGATATCGGTATATTCAATGCGTCTGATCTCGACCGGCATTCTTCTTTTTATTCCAAAGCAATTTCGTCTGCGCGTTTATATAGCGCAGAGTTTCCGACAAAGAAACATGCAATTTCAGGTTTCAATCAAACCGAACGGATCATCAGGGTTAGAATATTCCCTTCCAACTTCAGCGCTTTTTTCGCGCTGCGTGGCACCGGCAACTTATGATCCTGACAAAAAACCAGCAAGACCGTGATCATTTCACGTGCAGACAGCCCCACATGGGCAGATTTGTCTTCACCAAAATAAAGCACAATTCGCCCACCCGTTTCTTCTTCAATCGAATGAATGGGGCGCTTGGGAACCTTGCGCCCCGTCCGGTTGGCATAAGCAATCAATGCTGCTTTTACCTCTTCCAGGCTGAAACCTATTTTTCGTATCTCAGTTGCCATGATCCGCCCCCGAAACCATCATTCTAATGCGCTTCTTCCCAATTGTGCCCGGTGCCAATGTCCACCACCAAGGGCACATCCAGATCAACAGCGCTTTCCATAACGTTACGTAAAACCTCCGCCGTTTTTTCTTGCTCTTGCGGCGTGACTTCCAATACCAATTCATCATGGACTTGCAACAAGATTTTGGCGGATAGACCAGCATCCTGCAACGCACCGGGTAAGCGGATCATCGCACGTTTAATAATATCGGCGGCCCCGCCCTGAATGGGGGCGTTAATGGCAGCGCGTTCCCCATAGGCACGACGCGCCCCGTTTTTATCATTAATACCGGGAACAAAACATTTCCGCCCTAAGAACGTGGTGACATAGCCATATTCACGGGCTTCTTCCTTGGCATCATCCATAAATTTACGAATGCCGGGATATTGTTCGAAATAGGCCTGAATATATTCTTTGGCCTCGTCGTTACCAATGCCCAACTGTTTTGCCAAACCATATTGGGATTGCCCATAGATAATGCCGAAATTAATGGCCTTTGCATTGCGACGGACCATCGGGTCCATCCCTTCCACCGGTACACCAAAGACCTGTGAAGCGGTCAAAGCGTGGATATCCACGCCGTTTTGGAAGGCTTCTTTCAAGGTATCAATTTTGGCAACATGGGCCAACAGGCGTAATTCGATTTGCGAATAATCCGCTGCCATCAAAATCTTGCCTTCATCCGCAATAAAGGCATGGCGGATCCGACGACCTTCTTCCGTACGGATCGGAATGTTTTGCAGGTTTGGATCAGATGAACTGAGACGCCCGGTCGATGTCACCGCCTGCTGGAACGACGTATGCACACGCCCGGTTTTGGCGTTAACCTGTGCAATCAAGGCATCGGCATAAGTACTTTTTAATTTTGATAACTGACGCCATTGCAGCACTTTGGCGGGTAATTCATGTCCCGCATCCACCAGTTTTTCCAAAACCCCGACACCGGTTTGATACGCACCTGTTTTGCCTTTTTTCCCACCGGGAAGTTCCAGATCATCAAACAGGACCTCGCCGAGTTGCTTGGGCGACCCGATGTTAAATTCGCGCCCGGCCAGTTCGTGGATTTTAATTTCCAATTGCGCCATACGGCCTGCAAACTCTTCACTAACCCCGCGCAATTCCTGCACATCAACCCGGATACCGTTTTGTTCCATCATCGTCAAAACAGGGATCAACGGGCGTTCCATCGTTTCATATAACGTCACATTTTTTTGTGCCGCCAATTGTGGTTTGAAAATCTTGTGCAAACGTAATGTGATGTCGGCATCTTCTGCAGCGTAATCAAGGGCTTTGTCCAGTTCGACCAAATCAAAGGTGATCTGGTTTTTCCCGGTGCCACAGACATCTTTAAACGCAATGGGTTTCAGCCCGAGATGAAGCTCGGACAATTCATCCATCCCGTGACCATGCATGGCCCCTTCATTGATGTATGACAGAACCATCGTGTCATCGATTGGGGTCACATTGATCCCGCCATTATCCGGGTTCGATAAAACCAGCATATCGTATTTGATATTCTGCCCGACTTTTAAAACAGCCTCATCTTCCAACAGGCTTTTCAGCAGTTCAACCGCCCGATCAAACGGTACTTGTTGCGGGGCACTCACATCACCTTCATCATCGCCAAACAAAGACGTCTGGGCGGCTTGGCTTGATTTATGACGCAAGGGGATATAACAGGCCTTGCCAACCTCGTACGATAAAGACACCCCCACAAGATTAGCCGACATGGCATTTAAAGAATCGGTTTCCGTATCGACCGCAACCGTCCCACATAAACGCGCGCCTTCGACCCAGCGTGATAATGTGGCCTCATCCTGCACCAATTCATATGAGGTTTCTTTCGGGCTTAGACTTGCCATATTGGGCAATGCCACTTCACCGCTTGCACGTTCCTGCGTCTGCCCGTCTTCATCCATGCTCAGTTCCACACCGAACTTGGCGGCAATGCGCGGGATCAGGGACTTAAACGATTGTTCTTCAAAAAAGGCGATCAGTTTTTCTGCATCGATCTGGCGTGTTGCAAAATCTGCCAATGTTTGTTCGATCGGCACATCCTGACACAAAGTCACCAACTGCTTGGAAATACGTGCCATTTCTGCCTGTTCGATCAGGCGTTCGCGGCGTTTGGTTTGTTTGATTTCGCCAGCGCGTTCCAACAAAGTTTCCAGATCACCATATTCATTGATCAGCTGCGCGGCTGTTTTCGGACCAATCCCCGCAACACCGGGTACATTATCCGAACTATCGCCCGCCAAGGCCTGAACATCTACAACCCGGTCCGGGCCAACCCCGAATTTTTCCACCACTTCATCATGGGTGATGATGCGGTTTTTCATGGTATCCATCATGGAAATATTATCATCGACAAGCTGCATCAAGTCTTTATCGATAGACACGATCGTTACTTGCGCGCCCATTGCGGATGCTTGCTTAGCATAAGTCGCAATCAGGTCATCGGCTTCATAACCTTCCATTTCCACACTGGCGACATTAAAAGCTTTTACGGCTTCACGGACCAAGGCAAATTGCGGGATCAAGTCATCAGGTGGTGGTGGACGGTGCGCCTTATATTCCCCGTAAATATCGTTCCTGAATGTTTTACGCGCCGTATCAAACACCACGGCCACATGGTCTGCATCCGTATCGCCCAACAGCTTCATCAACATGGAACAAAAACCGTAAACAGCCCCAACAGGGGTGCCGTCAGCACGGCTCATCGGGTTGCGCATATTGGCAAAATATGCACGAAAAATAAAGCTGGACCCGTCAATGAGATAAACGTGTTCCGGCTTGGCCTGTGGTGTCGCTTGATCAGTCATACTCCAGACTATAGCGTCCAATTTACAGAGAGCAAGAGAGCTTGTTGATCCGGATTGCGTTTTTCGCTATAGATTAAAACCATAATAAAGATAGGGACTAAAATCTTGCACGGAACCCGAAAACTTGAACACCGTCTTTTAGACAAGCGCCTGTTCTGCGCTTGTCTTGGTGTCTTTGCGTTTTTGTTTCAGGTTCTCACACCGCTGGCCATTCAGGCACAGAACACCGCAAATCAGGATCTTCCACCGGAGTTCAGAATTATCTGTAGCGCCTATGGCCTAGTTACCCTGCCTGAAGGTGAAACAGACGAAGAAAGCAAGCTTGCGAATTTCTGCCCTTATTGTCAGCTTCAGCACCTTAGTCAAGCCATTGCGCCCAAGGATTTCCCCCTTTTGGGACGCGCCCATGTCCTGCAAATCAAGCAAGCCTTTATTCACCGTATTGAACCTGCAACCCAGCGCCACGCACGCATTGCGACTCCACGATCTCCTCCTACGAATTTGATCTGACTTATTCCTCTTTTCAAATTCATTTTCTTCAAGGAGATTTCCCTTGCGTATATTTATGCTTGGCCTGCTGGCCCTGTTCTCTGTTTTATCCCCCCTACACACGGCCCATGCAACCGAACAAAAGAACATTCTGGTCAGTGTCCCCGCCCTTCATTCCCTCGTATCCGATCTGATGGCAGGGGTTGCGACACCCGGCCTATTATTTGCCCATGCAGATGATCTAAACAATCCGCAACTGAGCAATGATCAAAAAAACAAAATCGACCGCGCCGATATGATGATTTGGGTGGGGCCGAAATATGAAAGCAACCTCATCCCCTTGCGCCTGTCTCATCCTGAACTGGTTCGCAAGGAACTGACCCTCAGTGATAACATTCCCCTTTTTCACAAACCCATCGCACAAGCGGCCCACAATGCAGACTATTTCGGGGATATGAAATTCTGGCTGGACCCGCGTTTGGCAAAAATGGCTGTGCGTCGGATGTCCGCCATGTTGGTCACACAGTTTCCCGACAATTACGAACATATTCTGGATAATGAAATCACCTTGATTGCCAAGCTTAAAAAGCTGGAAAGCAAAATGCATCAGGTCTTAAAGAGCGATAAAAGCGTCCCCATCAACGTTCCCAAATCAGATGTTCTCTATCTGGCGTGGCGTTTTAATCTGGAAGCCCCCAACTGTGCGCAAGCCGCAACCAAACTACAAGGGTTTGATCGCACAAGCGGGCCGGACCAATATTTCACCATGATGGACGATATTCTGGAAGATTTACGTGTTTGCCAGCTTCATCAGGTTTAAAGCTCAAGAAGGCGTCTCTATATCAGGGACGCCTTCTTAATCATCCCCATAAAGACTTGGGCAGTCTTCACGTTTTGCCGCCGCACAGTTGAAGAAATTCACAATACGGCGGGCATGTTTGCGTGAACGACGATCGACGCAGCGATTATAACTTGCAACCGCTTGCAAATATAACGCGGTCATATCTCGACAATTTTCAACATCCACCAAACGCGGTTTATAACGCAGATCAAGCAGGCAATCCGGGATATCTGGGTTCTCGCATTTATAGGAACTGACTATTTTCATCCCCACATCGTCTTTGGTGTCTGCCTTTGCTGACGACTGCGCCGCCATATCCGGCATAGATACTTGAGGACCGCTTGCGTTGTCTGCCGGTTGATTGGCGCTCATATCCGGTTTTTCGATATCTTTTATCAGCTTTTCCCAACTGGTTTGCGCCATTGCAGGTGAAACAACCAACATGAATAACGCAAGAGATAAAATAAACCAGCGCATAACGCCCCCTTAAAAGTCACAAACAAAACCACAAAAACACTTTTAAGTTTATATGCGCAAATTGCAAGCAACAAAAAAGGATTCCCACTCTTGACGGGAATCCTTTTCAGCATAAATCAGTTATTCAAAAACGTGTCTTAGTGACCGTGCAGGGACACGCCTTCTTTTAACTTATAATGTTTGGAGCAATACGGACAAACGACTTCGTAGCCGTGTTCCTGTTTCAAGCTCAAGAATACACGCGGGTGGCCCGCAGCGCCGCCGTCACCATCACAAGCAACGGATGCAGTTTCAACCTCGATGATTTCTTCAGGCTTCATAATGCCCCCTAAAAACATTGTCATAAACTAAACTGGATGATACCGATTGCATTAAAGGATTACAACCGGAGCAAATTTCGTGACAGCTTCTATAGCGCAAAATCAGAATAATGACACCTCTAATTCCACCCCGAATGGGGCGATTGAGGTAAAAAATCTATCCAAGACCTATAAGGGGCAGTACGGACAACCGGAAAAACATGCCCTGAACGATGTCTCCCTGACCATTCCACAAGGCTCTTTCTTCGCCTTATTGGGGCCAAACGGCGCAGGGAAATCCACCTTCATCAATATTCTTGCCGGACTGGTTATTAAAACATCCGGGCAGGCCAAAATCTGGGGCTACGATATCGAAGACCAGATGCGCGCCGCACGCCGTGCCATCGGCATTGTCCCGCAGGAACTCAACCTCGATCCTTTTTTCACCCCGCGTGAATTGATGGAAGTTCAAGCTGGCCTCTACGGTGTGCCGCAAAGCAAACGTCGCACCGATGAAATTTTGGAAGCTGTCGGCTTGGCGGATAAAGCCAATTCATATGCCCGCACCCTGTCTGGCGGTATGCGCCGCCGCCTTTTGGTCGCCAAGGCAATGGTCCATTCCCCCAGAATTTTAGTTCTGGATGAACCGACCGCCGGGGTGGATATCGAACTGCGTATTCAATTGTGGGATTATGTGCGGGAATTGAACCGTCAAGGCACCACGGTCCTGCTGACAACGCATTATCTGGAAGAAGCCGAAGAACTGTGTGATAAAGTCGCAATCATCAACCACGGTCGCTTGGTGGCCTGTGATGAAACCAAAACCTTGCTCAGTAAAATGGATGCCAAGGAATTGATCGTCACCGTCGCAGAAACGTTGAACGACGTCCCCGATATTCTACGCGGGCATGGCTATAACGTCACCCTGACAGGTCCAAATCAGCTATCCTTCCAATATAGTCCTAGCAAGGTGGAAATCGCCAAAATTTTGGATCTGGTTTCCCAAGCCAAACTGACCGTTGCCGACCTCGTCACAAAAGAAAGCGATTTGGAAGACCTCTTCCTGCGTCTGACCAGAGAAGATAATGCTAAAATCGCTTAAATTTTTCTGCCTTGGCCTTTGCCTGTTTCTGGTTGCCTGCACCCCCTATATGGAAGGTGCAGGCCCGGTAAAAAACGTGCCCGATTTGGACGGCGATTTTTATGTCGCTGCCGATGGGGCCAGACTGCCCCTGCGCATCTGGAAACCAGATGGGGCACCCAAGGCCGTATTGCTGGGGGTTCATGGATTTAACGATTATGGCAATTTCTTAATGCCGGACATGCCGACATTCTTACAAGAAAACGGCATCTTACTGATTACATATGATCAGCGCGGGTTCGGAAAAGGCCCGCACCCCGGAATTTGGGCCGGAACCGACACAATGGTCAATGACCTCGCCAGCCTTATTCATCTGGTTCACAGCCGTTATGAAAACCTGCCTTTATACGTCATGGGTGAAAGCATGGGCGGTGCGATTGTTTTAAATACATTGGCGGAAATTAAACCCCTGCCTGTTGCCGGGGCAATTCTCTCCGCGCCTGCCGTTTGGGGCATGAGCACATGGCCGTGGTATCAAAAGGCCGCCCTATATATGTTCAGCTATAGCGTCCCGTGGATGAAGCTCAGCGGTGGTGGCATCGTGCAACCCACCGATGCCCTAGAAACTTGGAAAAATTGGAGCTTGGACCCCCTTGTCATTCGCGCAACACGCGTTGACGCCCTTTACGGTGTTTCACAAGCAATGGAACGCGCCTTACACAATGCAGCCAAATTAGAAACACCCAGTCTTGTTTTATATGGGGACAAAGACGAGGTGATCCCGCGCATTCCCACCGCAAAGATGGTTAAAAACCTGCCCTCCAAACATCGCGTTGCCCTTTATGAAAACGGCTGGCACTGGTTGCCGCGCGATAAAAACGGCCCCCTTGTCTGGAAAGATATTCTCGCATGGATGAACGATCAAAAGGCGCCGCTTCCCTCCCACATGGATATCAACGCCCGAGCACGTCTCGCGCCCTGATCATCCCATCACAAAAACCGACCTTGTCGGTCTTCCTCATCCCGCGATAAGGAAGCAGCAGGAAACATCCGTTTTTATACTTCCGCTACATCCATAACCCATTCTTCCGCAGCACCCGCTTCGCGCCATTCTTTTAAATGAGCCATATTCAAGATGGTTTCCATATACGCTTTCGCGGCCCCCTCAACCGCAATACCGTAAGTCTCAAACCGGCTGACGACAGGGGCGAACATGGCATCTGCAATCGAAAAATCACCAAACAGGAACGGACCATTTTGTCCGTAATTTTCCCGGCAGTCTGTCCAGATCGCGAGGACCCGGTCAATTTCTGCCTGACAGATGGGGCTGGCTTGGAAGTTACCACGCGCACGACGCATATTCATCGGCATATCATTGCGGATATTAAAGAAACCGGAATGCATTTCGTATGAAATACAACGGGCATGGGCGCGGGCTGATTTATCAATCGGCCAAAGGTTTGCATTGGGATATTCTTCGTTCAAATATTCACAAATCGCCAGAGAATCCCAGATTTCCTGCCCATCTACCTTTAAAACCGGCACTTTGCCTGATGGAGAATGCGTGAGAAGTTCTTCCTTAAAATTACCTTGCAATAAGGGCACAATAATTTCGTCAAAATCCAACCCCAAATGTTTCATCACCAACCAGGGGCGCAAACTCCAAGAGGAATAATTTTTATTTCCTAAAATCAAACAAAGTGCAGACATTATCCATTCCTTTTCGCTTATTTGAAAATAAACTTATAAGAGTTCTATTCACAGGACAATACAGATTACATCGCCTTCACATTTGGGATTGTCGGATTAATGTAATCCGGTCATTATGGCGGCAAATCATCTCATTTGAAAAAGGATGCCTCCATGCCTTCTCTGGATTATCTGCTGGATAAAAGCGACGACAAAACCATTACTTTGGTTCCCGTCCCAACTGAAGAATTCGAGAAATGGCTGAAAAAGCAGGATAAAGAGACAAAGAGCTGGATCGAAGCCAACGAGTTCAAGGCCACAGGCGGGACAACGCTCGCGCTGCCCGGCAAGAAAGGCACCATCGAGGATGTTTTGGTTGGTATTTCCATCCATAACCCCATGTGGGATTATGCCGCACTGCCCACAAAACTTCCCAACGCAACCTACAAGATTAAAGGGCGCTTGGGCCGCGAAGAAGCCACAAGCGCATGTTTGGGCTGGGCTTTGGGCTGTTATAGTTTTGATTGGTATAAAGAATCGACAAAAGACTTTGCCCGCCTGATCAAACCAAAGTTTGCCGATGAACTCAGCGTCACCGCCTTGGCTGAAGGTATCGAACTAACACGCGATTTGATCAACATCCCCGCAGCCGATATGGGGCCGGCTGAACTGGCGCAGGCGGCACAGGACTTGGCAGACGAATTTCAGGCAGATTGCCATGTCATCATTGATCAAGACCTTATCGAACAAAATTTCCCAGCCGTTTATGCCGTCGGAAAAGGGGCTGAAAGCACACGCCGCCCCCGCCTGATCGACCTGAAATGGGGGACATTAGATGGTCCCCAAATCACATTGGTCGGCAAAGGGGTTTGTTTTGATACCGGCGGACTGGACATTAAACCCGCCCAGTTTATGAAATTGATGAAAAAAGACATGGGCGGTGCCGCGCATGTTTTGGGACTGGCCAAAGCCATTATGCGCGCCGAACTACCTGTAAACCTGCGTGTCATTATCCCGGCTGTGGAAAATGCGGTTTCAGACAAGGCCATGCGCCCGTTGGATGTGGTCGATTCGCGAAAAGGCCTTACCATTGAAATCGGACATACCGATGCAGAAGGTCGCGTCGTACTCGCCGATGGGCTGGCTTTAGCTTGCGAAGACAAACCCGATATGGTTCTGGATTTCGCCACCCTGACAGGCGCCGCCCGTGTCGCCTTGGGTACAGAACTTCCAGCCCTGTTCTCCAACAATGACGAACTCGCAAATGATCTCTTAAATGCCGGACAGGAAGAAGACGACAATATGTGGCGTCTCCCGCTCTGGGCACCTTATCGTAAAATGATTGATGGCAAGACAGCCGATCTCTCCAACGAATCGTCGGCCCCTTATGGCGGAGCAATCACCGCAGCCTTGTTTTTACAGGAATTTGTCGAAAAAGACATCGCATGGGCACATCTGGATGTCATGGGCTGGAATACCGCAACCAAAGCCGGACGCCCCGAAGGCGGGGAGGCAATGGGCCTTCGCGCGGCCTTTGCCATGATAAAAAATCGAACTTAATCAATATTAAACGTTGCCCTGCCCTGCATAGCTTAGTAAATATGTTCGAACCCGTAACAAATGGCGAGTAAAATGGCTGTAGAACTAGAACCCGTTCAGGCACTGGACCTTTGGCGTAAAGCGATTATCGAAAGCGTACGTCGTGATGGTCCTGATCTGTCCGCCCGTCAAATGGCCTTGCTCCTGACCGTTTACCTGACGCCGCCACCCCATACCGTGCGTGGTTTGGCAGAAAGCTTAAACGTTTCCAAACCCGCCATAACGCGCGCCCTTGACCGCCTTGGCCAAATGGAGCTTCTGCGTCGCAAAGTTGATGATACAGACCGTCGCAGCGTCTTGGTTCAACGCACCGTCAAAGGGTCTGTTTATCTGCGTGAGTTTGGCGAAATCATTGTGCAAAGTGGTGCCAAATTGGGTGAAGACGCCTAGCCTTCTCGGTCGCTTACAATATTATACATTTCTTATATTTATTTTTTTGACGACACCTCCTATGATGCCCGCCATATAGGAACAAGGAGACCATAAGAAATGTCTGAGAAAGCCTTTCAGGATTATTATCCCGCCGATTTAAGCCATTGCTACGGTTGTGGCAACAACAACGCACACGGTCATCAGATCAAAAGCTTTTGGGATGGTGAAGAAACAGTTGCAGAATTTAACCCGTTGCCGGAACACACCGCCATTCCGGGTTTTGTCTATGGCGGCTTGATCGCTTCCCTCATCGACTGTCACGGAACAGGCAGCGCATCCGCCGCCGCCTATAAGGCCGCCGGTCGTGAACTGGGCAGCGAACCGGCGTTGCGGTTTGTCACAGCCAACCTGAATGTTGATTTTCTAGCCCCAACCCCGATGGGTCAAACGCTGAAACTGCGCGGGACAATCACCGAATGTAAAGAAAAGAAGGTTATTGTCGATATCACCGTCAGTGCAGGTGAAACCGTTTGCGCAAAAGGGCGTGTCATTGCGGTAAAAATGCCCGCCAGCATGGCCAGCTAAACTATCAAGCTCTGTTTAAAAAAATGGCCTCAGAGTAATTCCGAGGCCATTAGTTTAACGCCTGCCCCCCTATAAAAAGGGCAAAACAGGACGGGAGAAACGACTTAAGCAGTCTGCCCTATTGCTTCTTGAGCGGATTTATTTTGCGCTTGGGCAGATTGGCGCAATTGATCAATCACCATTTTGACATTGCCATCCAATGCGACAATTTGTTGGGCCGCATTACCGGAGGCATCACGAACTTGTGCCGACAATGATTTGGTTTTTTCTGCATCCTGAAACACCGTATTAATCTCTGCATGGGCTTCTTCCGTGCGCTCTGCTGCGGTTCGCATGTTTTGCGATATTTCCTCAGTGGCTTGGCCTTGCTCTTTCACTGTATCGGCAATAGTCAGTGCAATTTCACTGATTTTGGCAATGGTCTCAGAAATACTTGAAATACTGCCTGCCGCTTCTTGTGTTGCCGATTGAATATGTGAAATATGGCTCGAAATTTGGCCTGTCGCTTTGGTTGTTTGATCCGCCAGTGTCTTGACTTCCGCCGCAACAACGGCAAATCCCTTGCCATGTTCACCGGCACGTGCTGCCTCAATGGTCGCATTCAAGGCCAATAAATTGGTTTGTTCCGCAATATCGGAAATCAATTTTGTAACTTCCCCAATACTCAAGGCCGCTTGCATCAACCCTTCAACTTTAAGATTTGCGTCATCAGATTGCCCCTGTGCCGCCACCGATATTTCGGAAGAATAGGTTGCTTGACGTTGAATTTCCTCAATCGTTGCCGATAACTCTTCTATCGCAGCAGCAACCGTCCCCACCGCCCGAAACGTTTCCTCAGAGGCATTTTCCGCCTCCTGACTTCGTGAACGGGTATCCCCGGCAACCACATCTAACGCATCCGCCGCCTGTTGCAACAAAGAGGACTGATCTTTCACACCTTTGGCAAGATCCTGCACTTCTTCTTCCAATGTATGTGCGATTTTCTGTAATTCATCTGCCAGTTCAATTTTTTGACTATAGGCTTTATGGCGCTCACTTTCTTTCATTGCCTCAATCTGTTTGGCATTAGTTTTGAAAATTTCAACAGCATTTGCCATTTTTGAAATTTCATCATTTCCTGTGCTATTCACAACAACATCTAAATTCCCGCGAGACAAAGCGCGCATGGTTTGATGTAAATGGCTTAAGCGTGCACCAACATTTCTAATAACATATAACCAGACGGTTAAAACCGAGACCAGCAGACTGGTCGCCGTTGCCAGCGCCACCGCCAACAGCATCTGGTCGCTGACTTTACGCGCAGCCCGACCCGCATTTTGAATATTTTGATTAAAACGACTTTCCAGCGTCCCTACTGTCTCACCCAACTGATTTAGATTTTCATACAATCGCGCAATCGAATCTTTCGCATTTTGCGATGTTTCCAAGACATCACTTCGCAAATCAATCAAGGAACGTTTGTCATCCGTACCTTCCGCAAAAACAGCCAAGTTTGTAATGATTTCATCGAAAACATTTTTCATTTTCGGGGTGAAGCTGTCAGCAATTTCGCGCGCACTGCTTAAAAGAACGGACGTTTGAATGCCTGCCAACGCCAATTTCGCAGGATCGTTTTCTTTTAATGTATTTTTCAATGCACTTTCATATTCAAAACTCAAACGTTCCAGTTCTGAATACTTCAAACGATCATCCGTTGCCGTCAAAACCTCTTTTAACAGCTGTTGCGCAACGATGGGGGAATTCAAATCAGCCGGTTTTTCCTGCAAAACAAATTTGCCATTTTCGATTTGCCCCCGCGTTGATGAATAAGCGGGCGCCAAATTGGCCGTAATTTTTTTACGTTCTTGTTCCAGCGCATCAAAATTGATGATCAACTGCGCTTGATCCGTAATTCTTTTGATCTGCAAGACGGAAATTTCATCAAAACTCTGTTGGATCTTCTCCATAATTTCTTTTGTTTTTTTGACGTCATCATTGTGCGGAAAAGTCGCAATCAAAACATTCAATTCTTTCTGAACAATCGAAAACAGTGTTGCAATATGGGATTTGGCTTGCGTTAATTTTTCAGCCTCCGTTTCAGATGCATAAGCGCGAATATCAGATGCCAATCGCTCGCTTTGTTTTAATAAGCGACTCGCCGTCAACATCGGAGGGACTTGTTCATCTGTAATATTCTTCAACTCTGCTCCGGCCATATCAAAGGCCAAAAAAGCAACCATGCCGGAAATCACAGCAAGTGCAGAAACCACAGCGAATGCTCCGATCAACTTCTGACGAACGCCGAACGAAAACTTTATGATATTGCCAAAGGGTGTCTTATTAGAAAACTTTTCCATGATGATTTCCGATTATAACATCGATATAACACTGATATTTTATTAACGTTACTTTAAAATTTTTATAAAATAAACACCCTTTTTTCAAAGTATCGTTTTTTATACCGTCGCCCTCTTTCTTAAACCTAAAAAAAAAGCCCCGATCGATTTCCCGATCAGGGCTTTTTAAGAAAGTGAAAAATAGACCTTAAACGCGGCGTTCCACGTGGCGCGGTTGATTCTTCAATTCTTTGAAACGGAACAGGTAGGTCGGCAAAATAGCATCCGCCAAAGTTGGTTCAACCCCCAAATCCTTAAGGGTCAGCGCCCCTTCAGAAACCACATTGTCTGTTTCCAGCATGGTCACTTGATCGCCGGTCAGCAGCGGTTTTGGCAAGAACCCGATGATCCCACCGAGAATTTTTGCAAACGGGTAGGATACCGGGGCGAGGTAACGCTTACGCCCGGTATGTTTCAAAATGCGTTTCATAATCCCCATGAAAGTCATCACTTCCGGTCCGCCCAGTTCATAAGTCTTGCCCTTGGCATCCGCATTATCAATCGCGTTCATCGCCGCCTGCGCCACATCACCGACATAAACCGGCTGAAGCTTGGCACCGCCATCCCCGTACAGGTTAATATCCAGTTCGCCGTTTTCGAAAGAGACTTTTGGGAACATCGGCGCACCGATCACCGGTAACGCCGGTGTGAAACGCATAATGCTGGCAAATTTATTGAAGAAACCATCGCCGGGACCAAAGACAACGCTTGGACGCAGAATCGTCGCATTCGGATAAGCCGCCAAAATAGCCTTTTCGCCAGCTGCTTTTGTGCGGGCATATTGAGCTTCAGCATTTTCATCCGCACCAATTGCAGACACATGGATCAAATTGGCAACACCTGCATCGCTACAAGCTTTGGCAATATTGCCTGCGCCATCGACATGAACTGCATCGAATGTCTGCTTGCCCCATTGTGACAACAGACCGACAAGGTTAATCACGACATCAGCACCCTGCACGGAATTGGCAACCATTTCAGGGTTACGTACATTGCAGGCCTGCAGGATAATCTGCCCCGGATTACCGTTGGGCTTAAGATGCATGGCCGCTTCCACATCGCGAACCGCAATTCGAACTGTATAGCCCTGAGAGGCCAAACGTTTTACAATATGACGACCCAGAAAACCGGATCCCCCAAAGACTGTCGCTATACGGCGCCCCATACCTGAATACTCCTACAACAAAACTACTAAAACCTCTGACACATCAGATCAAAGGCCACTGATTTCCTTGTGTGGTTATATACCTGATCGTACGGGTCGACAACCTCCGACTTGAGCAAAAAAGACTGCTTTTGAAAAAAATAAGGGAACTTTCAGAATTTTTATTGACAACGATGCGTCAGAGCCCTAAAACCCCGCTCGTCCCTCGGACAACGCCCCTTTGAAGAATGCCCAGGTGGCGGAATTGGTAGACGCGCAGGTTTCAGGTACCTGTGGCCGCAAGGCCGTGGAAGTTCGACTCTTCTCTTGGGCACCATTCTTCTGTAAAGTGGATAACACATCCATTCTCATCTCAATTTAAAGTGAGTTTTAGCTGTGGCGATTGAAGTACATTACGGGGACCTTCCTTCCGATATCGATTTTGGTAAATCTGTTGCGATTGACAGCGAGACACTGGGGCTGAACCCTCATCGTGATCGCCTGTGCGTTGTGCAGTTGTCATCAGGTGACGGAAATGCACATCTGGTTCATTTCAACGAAGGAACCTATGACGCACCAAACTTGAAAAAGCTCCTGTCCGATCAGAACGTGGAAAAGCTCTTCCACTTTGCCCGTTTCGATGTCGCGATTATCGAAAAGTATCTCGGTGTGACATGCACCCCGGTTTACTGCACGAAAATTGCATCAAAACTGGTGCGTACCTATACGGACCGACATGGGTTAAAGGCGTTATGTCAGGAACTACTTGATATTGACCTGTCCAAACAGCAACAATCCTCCGACTGGGGTAAAAAAGAACTCTCCCCGGCGCAGGTTGAATATGCCGCCTCGGACGTTCTTTACCTGCATCAACTCCAGAAAATTCTGGATGATATGTTGATCCGTGAAGGCCGCAAAGACATTGCACAAGCCTGTTTTGACTTTTTGCCGACGCGCGCCCGCCTTGACTTGGGCGGCTGGCCTGACATTGATATTTTCTCCCATTAAATCGGGAAAATCGGTCGAAAACCATAACCAGAAGACCCACTCAAATGGCACCACATTCCCGCACTGCGAAAGCCCGCCCCGCCGAACAGGATATAGCATCGGCACAACGCGTTCTCACGCTTGAAGCTGATGGCTTAAAAGCCCTGGCAGACTCGTTAAACGGTGAATTTGCTGGCGCCGTCGATATTCTGGCCCATGTGAAGGGCCGCATTATTGTAACAGGCATGGGTAAAAGCGGCCATATTGGGCGTAAAATCGCAGCAACCCTTGCATCGACCGGTTCCCCAGCCTTCTTCGTCCATCCGGGCGAAGCCAGTCATGGTGATCTGGGTATGGTGACGCGGGAAGATGCGATTCTTGCTTTATCCAATTCCGGTGAAACAGCGGAACTTTCAGATATCATTGCCTACACGCGGCGTTTCTCAATCAAGCTGATCTCCATCACTTCGCGTGCCGCCAGCACATTAGCCGAAGCTGCAGATATCAGTCTTGTTTTACCCAACGCCCAAGAAGCCTGCCCCCTTGGCTTGGCCCCAACCACCTCTACAACCATGACTTTGGCCCTTGGCGATTGCCTAAGCGTTGCCTTGCTGGAACGACGTGGTTTTTCTGCCTCCGACTTCAAAGAATTTCACCCCGGCGGCAGTCTCGGCAATCAATTGATGAAGGTAAAAGACCTGATGCATACGGGTAATGCCCTGCCGCTGGTCAGCCTCAACACCGCAATGGGTGAGACATTGCTGGAAATGACCGCCAAACACTTTGGCTGTGTTGCCGTTGTCGATGACACCAGAAAACTGTTGGGAATCATTACCGATGGTGACTTACGACGCAACATGACGGATGACTTAATCTGTAAAAAAGCAGAAAGCGTTATGACTGTGGGCGCAAAAACAATCGGCGCAAATGCATTAGCCGTTGAAGCGCTCGCGATTATGAACGATAAATCAATCACCAGTTTGTTCGTTCTGAATGAGGACGGTACAGTTGATGGTGTTTTACATATTCACGATTGCCTGCGTGCAGGTATTGCTTAATTGATATTTTTAAACTGAGGATGGACAGCTTTCATGGCTTTGGCTAGCACATCACAACGCGAGACACCGCCCGCTCGCAAGGCCTACAGTGATCTGCACGCTATTTCCATCACCAAACGCTCAAAAGCAAGTCGGAGCTACACCCGTTTCGTGCAGTTGATGAAACTGCTTTTGCCCGCTGTTGCCGTAATCCTGATTATTATGATTGTTATCTGGCCACACCTACAGGCCGATTCCCGGCGGTTCAGTATTGGTTTTTCAAATATCGAAATCAGCGAAGCCAAAGATCCATCCATGATCAACGCACGCTATATTGGCACCGACGACGACAACCAACCCTTTGCAATCACCGCCGACATTGCCAAAAAAACCGATGATGAAACCCAAAGCATTTTGCTGGAACTGCCCAAAGCAGATATCACGCTGGATGATGGCAGTTGGCTGGTCCTGACCTCGGAAACCGGGTTGTATGATCGCCCCAGTCAATATCTGGAACTTAGCGGTGCCGTTAACCTCTTTCACGACTCCGGTTATGAAATGCATACCGATGCCGCCGGGGTTGATTTATCCAACGGTTCGGCAGAGGGACATACACCCGTCACAGGCCAAGGCCCGTTTGGTCGGATCGAGGCCGAAGGTTTTCGCTTGATCGACAAAGGGAAAACCATCATCTTCACAGGCAAGTCGCAAGCCAAACTTTACTTAAACCGGATACGACAAAATTAATGTTTAAATCTGTACCCTTCCTTGCTGCTGCCTTGGTCTTCTTGACATCCATTGCGCAGGCCCAAGACCTTAACCTCGCCAGCGGGTCGCCCAACGCACCGTTGGAAATCTATGCCGATAACGGGATTGAATGGCAGCAAAATCAACAACTGATTATTGCGCAGGGAAACGCAACCGCAAAACGCGCCGATGTAACCATCACAGCCGATGAACTGCGTGCCTACTATAATGATAAAATGGCAGATGGCGCCCAAGGTCAGACAGACATCCATCGATTAGAAGCCGTCGGCAACGTAAAAATCACATCCGCAACAGAAACAGCCACGGGTGACAAGGCCGTTTATGACCTGAAACGTGCCATTATGGTCTTATCTGGCACGCGACCACAACTGGTTACCCCGCAAGATATTATCAGCGCCGACGATACACTGGAATATTGGGAAGAACGCGCCCAAGCCGTTGCACGTGGCAATGCCACAGCCGTCAGGGAAGGCCGTCAAATTAAGGCCGACGTTCTGGTTTCTCTGTTCAGTAAAAACAAACAAGGCAACAGCGAAATTAATCGGGTAAACGCATTTGGCAACGTGATTATTACCACCAAAACCGAACATATCACCGCAGACAAAGGCGTCTATAATGTCAAAAGCGCCGTTGCGACACTGACCGGTTCTGTTAAAATCAAACGGAATGGGAACCTGCTCAACGGGTGTTCGGCAACCGTCAATTTAAAAACAAATGTCAGCCGATTGAAATCTTGCGCCGGAACAAAAGATAGCCGGGTACGCGGGTTAGTCTTGCCAAGCGGGAAAACTATGCAATAATAGTGCCATCTCTTTGGGAACGAAAAAGCGGTTTTATACCGCAACACATGTCGGAAAAAAGAATGAAACAAAAGAAGATGTCACCGCACGTCGTCACTGATAATCAAGGATTGGTCGCAGACGGTTTAGGGAAACGTTTTAAAAAACGTCCGGTCGTGCGGGGCGCCAGCCTGAAAATCCAACGTGGTGAAGTCGTCGGTTTGCTGGGTCCGAACGGGGCCGGGAAAACGACATGTTTCTATATGATTACCGGGCTTATTGCACCTGATTATGGCTCCATTACGCTGGACGGCCATGACATTACCGACTTACCAATGTATCGCCGGGCCAGACTTGGTATCGGCTATTTGCCGCAAGAAGCCTCTATTTTTCGCGGCATGACCGTCGAACAAAATATTCGCGCCGTTTTAGAAGTTGTCGAACCAAAGCGCAATCGCCGCGAAGCCCGTCTGGAAGCTTTGTTGGCAGAATTTTCGATTACACACCTGCGCCGCGCGCCAGCCTTGGCTTTGTCCGGGGGGGAGCGCCGCCGGGTTGAAATTGCGCGGGCCTTGGCCTCACAACCCCATTTCATTTTACTGGATGAGCCGTTCGCAGGGATTGATCCCATTGCCGTTGGCGATATTCGCGAACTGGTAAAACACTTGAAAGATCGTGGGCTCGGCGTTTTGATCACCGACCACAACGTACGGGAAACGCTGGATATTATTGATCGCGCTTATATCATTCACGATGGCGCCGTCCTAATGGAAGGCAACCCGCGTGATATCGTTGGCAACGAAGACGTCCGCCGCGTTTATCTGGGCGAACGTTTCAGTTTGTAGGTTGAGATAAACAATGGCACTCAGCGTCAGGTTAGATCTCAAACAGTCGCAATCGCTGGTGATGACACCGCAATTGCAGCAGGCGATTAAGCTCCTGCAAATGTCCAATCTGGAACTTAACGATTTTGTTGAACAAGAGCTGGAACGCAATCCGCTTCTCCAACGTGATGAAAGCGAAGATGCCCCTTTTCAGGAACCTGCCGACCCTCAGAAAAACGACGGCGAGAAGAGCCCCGACTCCCCGGCACTTGAAGACCTGAACCTCAATAATCAAGAGGGCAGCCATAGCGAGTCAATTGACGCAGACGTCGACAATCAATGGAGCAGCGATACACCCGGCGATCAAACTTTGGCCGGGTCCGGCGGTTTGGACAATATGTCCTTATCCAAAGCGGGCAGCAGTGGCGACGGTGAAGGCTTTGACTGGGAACAAAATATTTCCACCATCTTATCACTGCGCGACCACTTGATTGAACAGATCAATCTGGATTTCTCAGATACAAGCGAACGCTTGATGGCGACATTGATGCTCGAACATCTGGATGAAAGCGGTTATTTCACAGGCAATCTTTGCGAACTGGCGGAAAGTTTCGCTTGTGAAGAAAGACTGCTGGAACAAGTCTTGCGCAAACTGCAGCGACTTGATCCCGTTGGTATCTTTGCGCGTAACTTATCAGAATGCCTCGCCCTTCAACTCAAGGAAAAAGATCGTTTTGATCCAGCGATGCAAAGCCTGATTGATAATCTTGATCTCTTGGGGAAACGCGATTTTGATGCTTTGCTGAAAATTTGTCGTATCGACGAAGAAGATTTGCAAGACATGATCACGGAAATACAAGCCCTTGATCCCCGTCCCGCGCTTGCCTTCGACACCAGCGAAATTCAAGCCATCACACCGGACATCTTGATGAAACAAGGCCTGAAGGGCAAATGGCGCGTCGAACTAAACAGTGAAAATCTACCCCGTGTTCTTGTCGATAATACATATTACTCCGAAGTCAACCAACTCAGCCTGGATAAAGATTCGAAACATTACATCAGCGAATGTTTTCAAACTGCCAACTGGCTCGTCAAATCCCTTCATCAGCGTGCAACTACCATATTGCGTGTCGCAACGGAAATTGTGCGCCAACAGGATGCCTTTTTTCAAAAGGGTATTGAATATTTAAAACCCATCGTTTTGCGCGACATTGCCGAAGCTGTCGAGATGCATGAAAGTACGGTTTCACGGGTAACCTCCAATAAATATATCGCTACCCCACGCGGTATTTTTGAACTGAAATACTTTTTCACCTCCGCCATCAATCGGGCTGACGGCGGAGATGCCCATAGTGCAGAATCGGTAAAATACAAAATAAAACGCCTTATTGATGGCGAAGACCCTGGGAAAATTCTCTCTGACGACAAAATCGTTCAGCTTTTGAAAAATGACCAGATTGATATTGCACGCCGCACGGTCGCAAAATACCGCGAAGCCCTTGGTATCTCTTCATCTGTCCAAAGAAGGCGGGAGAAAAAAGCTTTACTCGGAAAGTAAATTGACAAACACCTCTTCTTTTCCCACATGTTTATGATGAACATCAAAAAGAGGGGGGTATAAATGGCATATATTAATACTGTTGACATATAGGGACACTGCCACTAAGTTCCCGGCCTTCACACAAGCAGTCTGGCATTGCTGTGTATACGTGTAACGTTTGTAAAGATTGACGACACGCTTGAAGGGCCGGTTGTTTTAAATGGCCAATAACCAAGCAGGAAATTCTGATATGAGAATTGCGGTACAAGGAAAACAAATGGACGTTGGCGATAGCCTGCGTACACATATTGAAGATGCGCTGAAATCAAATACTGAAAAGTATTTCGATAAAGCAGTTGAGGGTACAGTCACCGTCTCAAAAGATAAACATCTGTTTAAAACTGACATTGCCGTTCACGTTGGGAAAGAAATTCACGTGCAAGGGCGTGGCAAGGCAGAAGATGCCTATGCAGCCGTTGACGAAGGGATTGAACGGATCTCAAAACAATTGCGCCGTTACAAGCGCCGCCTGCGCGACCATCATCGCGACACAGAACGACTACAGGTCGAAGAAGCACAATATACCGTCTTCTCCGGCTTTGAAGAAGAAATTGCGGAAGAAGCGCCCGGTCCGGCTATTGTTGCCGAAGTGGACAAAAAAATCCACAAACTGGCCGTTGCTGATGCTGTCATGCGAATGGACCTTGCCGATTTACCCGTACTTGTTTTTAGAAACAGTGCAAATGGTAGCGTAAATGTGGTATATCGTCGTGAAGACGGTAATATCGGCTGGATCGACCCGCAAAACAGCTAACGTCGATATCCGTCATCTATATTTAGGAACCGGAATTAATACACTATGGAAATCTCTGATATTCTGACACCGGAACGTGTTGTTGCAAGCTTGCGCGCAACGAGTAAAAAGCAGGCTCTGCAAGAGTTGGCCCGACATGCCAGCAGCGTCACCGGCTTGAACGAACGTGCGATCTTCGATGTATTGCTGGAACGCGAACGCCTCGGCACCACAGGTGTCGGCAACGGCATTGCAATCCCCCACGGCAAACTCAATGAACTAGATGGCCTTTATGGGTTGTTTGCGCGCATTGAAAAACCTGTCGATTTCGACTCTATTGATGACGACCCTGTCGATCTCATCTTTGTACTTCTGGCACCCGAAGGGGCTGGGGCAGACCATCTCAAGGCACTGGCCCGCGTTTCCCGTCTCTTACGTGATGACAGCGCATGCGAAAAATTACGCGGTTCCGATACGCCGGAAGCGCTGTATGCGATCTTAACAGAGCAAGGCGAAAGCCATCAGGCCGCCTGATAGCTCCTGCCTATTTTTTTAAAGAAAAGCGTCCCTGAATTCAACGGGGCGCTTTTCTTATGGGGCTTTGTAACACGTCAATGATGCCTAAAAGATTGACGCTGGTACATGGCTCACTTATATCCTAAGGAACGAATTCACAAACCGAGAATGGGAGCTTAAATCATGGCTATGGAAGCACACGAAATTGAAGGCATGATCCGCGAAGCACTGCCGGATGCAGAGGTGCGTATTGAAGACTTGCGTGGCGATGGTGATCATTATGCCGCTTATGTGGTTTCTCCTTCCTTCGTCGGTAAAAGCCGTGTTCAACAACACCAAATGGTTTATGCTGCCCTGCAAGGCAAAATGGGGGGCGACCTGCATGCACTGGCTTTACAAACCAGCGCACCTGAATAAGATTTTTCGGATTTGACCGTCACATCACCATCAGATAGCCGTCTTGCCGTCATATCGGCAATGACGGCTTATATGTTTTGGGGCATGTTCGGGCTTTATTTCAAAGCACTGGACGTGGTGTCTCCCATTGAAATTTTGGCACACCGCATTGTGTGGTCCTTTTTGCTTTTGGCCGTTCTCATTACCTATTCAGGAAATTGGGTGGCCGTCATGCAAATCGTCCGCTCCCCTCGGAAGCTGATTATTTTTGCCCTCAGCGCCTCGTTAATCGCCCTTAATTGGGGGTTCTACATCTACGCCGTTGTCAGTGGACAGGCCCTTGAAGGCAGCATGGGCTATTTCATCATGCCGCTGGTTGCCGTTATGTTGGGTGCGGTTTTCTTTGCAGAACGTTTTAGCCGGACACAAGCTTTTGCCATTGCACTGGCCTTATGCGGTGTGGTCTATCAGCTATGGTTTGTCGGTCAGTTGCCGTGGATTGCCCTGATCCTTGCCTGCTCCTTTGGCACTTATGGGATGTTACGCAAAAAAGCCCCGGCCGAATCCACTGTTGGTTTGTTTCTGGAAACAGCCCTGATCACCCCCTTTGCCTTGGCCTATATGGTATATTTATCCCAACAGGATGCCCTTTATTTCACAACCGGGTCCTGGGATATGAGCCTCTTGCTGATGCTCGCCGGCCCCATCACAGCAATCCCTTTAATTCTATTTGGTTTTGGTGCCCGAAAACTGCGATATTCAACGGTCGGTCTTTTGCAATATATTAATCCGACCTGCCAGTTTTTATTGGCCATTTTCATTTTTCAAGAGCCTTTCAGTCTCCACAATTTGATCACATTTGCCCTGATCTGGTGTGGCTTGGCGCTATATAGCGTAAACACCTTACATCAAAGACGACAAATCAAATCGTCGCAAACTTGACAAATGGATGAAAGCCAGCCATATCCCTAGTCGATCACAGCTATGAAGGAATTTTACGTCATGACAGACAATCCCGTTTTTGAACGCATCGAACAGGACATTGCCGATAACCCCGTATTGCTCTTTATGAAGGGCTCGCCCATGTTCCCGCAGTGTGGATTTTCCGCTGCTGTCGTTCAGGTCCTGACTCATCTGGGCGTTAAGTTCAAAGGCGTCGATGTCCTGACTGACCCGGAAGTCCGCGAAGGTATCAAACAGTTTTCCAGCTGGCCGACCATTCCCCAGCTTTATGTTTCCGGCGAATTTGTTGGCGGGTGCGACATCGTGCGTGAAATGTTCGAAAATGGTGAACTGGCTCAGTTGTTGAAAGACAAAGGCATCGAAGTCGCTGCCTAATTGACCTTTCCTGAATAAGAAAAACCTTCGTATCTCGGATGCGAAGGTTTTTTATGTTTATGATTTAAAAACCGCCCAGTTGTTTTTCCCGTTGGCTTTTGCCTGATACATTGCCGTGTCTGCCTTTTGGATCAAACCGTCCAAATTATCGCTATCTGCAGGAAAGTAAGAAATCCCGATACTCACACCAACTGTCCCCTGACAACCATCCAGATAAAAAGGATGCTTCATCTGATCAATCAGATCTTCCGCTACTTTTTGTGCTGTTACGTCGTCAAATTGTTGGGAAAGCAGAACAATAAATTCATCCCCCCCTACCCGTGCAATCAAGTCAGTTTCACGCAATCGATTGTGTAAACGTTTTGCAATTTCACGCAACACATCATCCCCGATGGCATGACCGAATGTGTCGTTTACAGTCTTGAAATCATCAATATCAATAAAAAGAACAGCGCATTTTTCGTTGCTGCGTTTCGCTGTTGCCAAAACAAACGCGCCTTTTTCCACTAAAAGATTACGATTGGGGATTTGTGTCAACATGTCGTGCTGGGCCATGTAACGCATCCGCTCTTCCAGCTTTTTCAATTCTGTCACATCGACTTGAACGCTGACAAAGCCACCATTACCCATTGGACGATCCGTTGTTTTAATCCAACGCCCGTCCTTTAGACGAACAACAAACGAACCTTCCAATTTTGTGCGATATTCCGCTTTGCGTTTTAAATATTCCTGCCCGTCCCCATATTCATCCCCAACCGCGACATTGCCACGTTCTAGATCAATCCGGCCCAACTCGGAAAAATGGACACCGGGCTTTAACTCTTCAGGCGTATAACCGTACAGGTCCGCAAAATTTTGGTTCCAAGCCAGCAATCCTCCATCTTTATCATAGATAACAACAGCTTCGGATATCTGCTCAACCGCTTCACCAAACATCATACCCGCTTGTTGAGACAGGGACTTCAAACGCAATTGATCACATTCTGCCTGTAAGGCTTCAAGGCGTGTGATTAATTGTTCTTTAGACAAATGATACAAAGAGGGGGAAGTCATTCGTTTATCAATAAAGTTTAAATAATTAAACTATAATCGTATGCTGATATGATAAAGAAATCCAGATGAAACTCTTAAAATAACCAGTCTATTTCTGATGCCGGGGTCAAAGCCTCGATTTTTGGTCGTGCAAAAAAATATCCTTGCATGTAACGAATGCCTTGCTCTTTCAGATATTTATATTCCTGCACGGTTTCGACACCTTCACAAACCACCGAAATCCCCAACTCCCTTGCAATCAACAAAATACCGGCAAGGATCGCTTGTCTGGGTTTATCTTGATCAATATTGATAATAATTTGGCGGTCGATTTTAAGCTTATCCGTCTGAAAATCCGCAAGCAGGTTCAACCCGGAATAGCCTGCCCCGAAATCGTCAATTGCGGTCATATATCCATTTTTCTGATAGGTCAGAATGATATTCTTCAAATGTGCGTGATCGCTTACAAGTTCATTTTCTGTAAATTCAAACGTAATCATTTCAGCAGGAAAATTGAACTCTCTTGCCGCATTAATGGTTTTTTGCAAACAGGCCCGTGGATGATAAACCGCATTCGGCATGAAATTAATATTCAAACGGCAAGTCATCCCGAGTTTAGCTGCCAACTCGATCGCCTTTACACGACAACATTGATCAAACGCATACATCTGATCTTCTGAGATCCCCGCCAACACCTCTCCGGCGCTTTCTCCCGTTAAACCACGTACAAGGGCCTCATAGGCATATATGTTTTGCGCTTCGACATCGACAACAGGTTGAAATGCCATTGTAATGGCAAATTGCGTCAAATCATCGCAATTACCCGGACAAATAGACTGAATCTGCTCTTTTGACATCAATCCCACACATACATCATCATCACGTTTTCTTAGACTACAGGTTATTCCCGATGAGATAAAGAAATGAACACAAAATAAGATGCCAATAAAAAAAACGCCCTGTCCAAAAGACAGAGCGTTTTTCGTTCGATTTCGTCTCGTACAAATTAACGAGAGTAATATTCGACAACCAGGTTCGGTTCCATTTGAACCGGGTACGGCACGTCTTCCAGCTTCGGTACGCGGATGAACTTGCCGACCATTTTCTTGTGATCTACTTCGATATATTCCGGAACGTCACGTTCGCCAGAAGCAACCGCTTCCAGAACCATCGGGATTTCGCGGGATTTCGCGCGAATTTCAACCGTGTCACCTTCTTTTACCAAGTAAGAAGAAATAGTAACGCGTTTGCCGTTTACCAGAACATGACCGTGGCTGACGAATTGACGAGCCGCAAACATAGTCGGTACGAATTTCATACGGTAAACGATCGCATCAAGGCGCGTTTCCAACAGACCGATCAAGTTTTCGCCGGTATCGCCAGCACGACGAACAGCTTCTTTGTAGTAACGACGGAACTGTTTCTCAGAGATGTTCGCATAGTAGCCTTTCAGCTTCTGCTTACCCATCAACTGCAGACCGAAGTCAGAAACTTTACGGCGACGTTGACCGTGTTGGCCCGGACGGGAATCGCGACGGTTGATCGGAGATTTTGCACGACCCCACAGGTTTACGCCCAGACGGCGGTCGATTTTATATTTTGCGCTAATACGCTTAGACATAGGTTAAATCCTTCTTTTATAACCATTTTTTTGTCCCGGTAGGCCCAAAAGGCGTGGTTGCACGACAACCAACGTTCCCGGGAAGTGATAAGGCGCGCAATATATAGGTTTCCGCGCTTTTGTCAAAAGGATTCTCTTGCTTAAAATTCGTATAGCTGCCCCGGCTGTTCTTTCGTATAATCAATCTCTGTTTTCTTTTGATCTATACCATTTAACATAGACCCTCCAATCGAACCGAGTGTAGACCCCATTTGCGAATACAGGCCACGCTTAGTTGCATCCGACTTTTCCAGCAAGTTAGCTTGAATAGATGATGCGGTGCTGTCTATGCTTTCTTTTTTTTGCGTAAAATCATCAAATGATGCTTCTGCAGCATCTGTGCGCAACCCTTGAATAATCGCACCCGCGGATCCATCCGTAGAAGAAAAACCTGCCGCCCCCATCCGGGCTCTACGTTGAGCAAGTGCTTTCTTCAATTGATCTTTTCGTTGCTTTTCTGCCTTTTCATAGGCTTTCCATTGCTCTTTAGCTTGTTGGTCAAGTGCTTGTTGAGCTGCTTTACGCTGTGCCCTTTGTTGCTGTTGAGCTTGCATCATAGACATAGCCATACTGACAACCATAAACACAATACTAACAGGATCCATAACCTTACCTCATAAAAAAAGCCCCTTCGAATATCGAAGAGGCTTGTGGTTAAATAAAAAACGAGATCAGGAACTTTAATCTTCCAGTTCCGTATCCCAATAAAGAAATTGCGGAGAAATCATTTGGTTACAGTGACTTTTTACATTTCCTGAAATAGGAAGTGCCAATGTATCAAAGTCTTATCCCCACAACTGTAAAACAGAAACAGAAGGTTTTTTCTCCTATCCTGATATCCAACCCCTTGATGTCTGGAGGGTAAAATGACCGTTTCCAGATCGTTCAAAGATGTCAAATTTCAATGGCTATCTCTCATTTGCCAAGATAACCGATTAAGTCCGACCGCAATCACCGTCGCGGTCTATATCGTCACGACCCACTACAATCCTGAAAAAGAATGTGCATGGCCTTCTTTTAAAACAATTGCCAACGCGATTCACAAAAACGTCAAAACCGTACAACGGGCCATCAAAGAACTTGAAATCCACTGGTTCGATGTAAAGCGCGGCAATGGTCATGGCCACTCCACAACATTTGCGCCGTCCATTCCTTCCGTAGAACAAGCAATTACATTACGCGAAAAGCAGGACAAAGTTGTCACCCTTCAACCTAAAAAAGGGAGACACATTTGTCCCAAAAGGGTGACAAATCTGTCCGATCAAGGGAGACAAAACTGTCCACCAAATAAAGAAATAGAATCAAGAAATAAAAAAATAGAGCAACCGCCGTCTCCAAACCTCAAACCATTTCCCAAAATTTTTGTCGAAACCCAAAGCCTACAATTTCAGTCATGGCAAGCATGGCTCAAGGACAGACAGCTTCCTCCACTGGACGAGCTTAGACCAAAGACTTTGCGCTATGGCGCAACTGGCTACTACTTGCCATCTGCCTATCCGCCGTCCACAACGACAGAAAGTGACGATATGGAAAACTTTCTGCGAACTCGATCAAAATGTTATGCTGAAACTCACACCACCCCCCCATCACATACGGTAAAAGGAATTGCCTGCAATGGACATTGAGAAGCTCAACCAATTGGATTTCCGAATCCCCGAACAAATGTTGAAACGAGACATTCCAGTGTTATTCGTGGATGAACGCTGTACCACAGACGATCTCATGATCCTAAAGGCCGCTTCCGGCGAGGACTTTCTGGTCTCCGTAACCCTCGACGGCATTCGCAAAATAAAGGCACTCCCATGACGCACCCCACCTTATGGATTGTCGCTGGTCCCAATGGCGCGGGTAAATCCACGATTGTCTCACTTCTCAACGATAGGCCTTTACCTGTCGTCAACCCTGATGTTATCGCAGCCTCGCTAACCAACCGATCAGATGCCAAGCGTCACCTCATCGCCGGACGCCAAGCGCTCTTAGAGCAAGGTGCGTTTATCAAAACCAAACAGTCTTTCATCGTCGAAACCACCTTTTCAGGTCAGGCAGGTTTTAGATTACTGCAAAAAGCGCGTGACAACGGCTTTCAAGTGAACCTAACCTACATGGCACTTCGTACCTTTCAGCAATCAATCGGCCGCGTCCACACCAGAGTGTTAGACGGTGGCCATGACGTGCCAATAAAGGATATCGTGCGACGATTTGATCGGATCAGTGTAAATATAGATGCAGCCGTTAAACGCGTCGACTTTGCTTCCATCATCGATAATACGGGCTTGCGCCCTAAGCTGATGGCCTGCATTGAAAATGGTCAGGTCTTGAGGAAAGACCCAGCATTGAGCGACTGGCTCATTAAGCGCCTCTCCCTCTTGCAATAACGCTGAAGAGAGATCTTTTCTCTGAGTTTAGGGTGTTTTCTCTAAGATTTTCTAAGATTTATACCAGATTTCCAAATTCTCTATCTTTCTTCGAGCTTCTCTAAGTTTCTCTATCTTTGTAAAACTCATTCCCTGTCGTTTTGGAGGCAGGATATGCGAAGTGGTCCCACACTTCACATTAGCCCAATATTCATTGGGCTGATTTATTCGCAGCCATGCTACTCAACAAACAACAATTTTAATGAATGAAGCTATCTTCTTTGAGGCGGTTGTAGGCCGTTTTGATTGCGTCAGGACTAAACTGACTATTTTTATGATCGTTCCAAGATTGAATAGCCGACACAATTTCAGTCTCTGTTTCATGTTCCTCATGAACAGCAAGGTAATGAACACTGGATAACAGTTCCATCCCATACGGACTTTCATAACCCTCAATCAACAGAGACAGCTTTCTGACTTTCTCAAACGCTTCTGAGGGATCAGCTTGATTGAAAAATTCTTCAGCGGCCGCCCATGCACCTTTAGTAACAGTAATGCCTGTTTCGGGTTTCTCAATAAAACCATGAATGAATTTCTTACGTTCCATGACCTTAAAGACATCCTTAAGTCTCTCACTGTATGGCCCATGATTGTGTCGAACAAATTTCATCCCGTAATCAAAGCCGAGCTCTTGCATAAAATAAACGATCTTTTGTAGCGAAATCCGGGTCAAATGACCGCCAAAATATTTCTCAAAATCGCCAATAGTATGAATCAATAATGCACGTTCAAACGTCATTGGATCGGCAGGAAATTCTTCATGCTCCGGCAGTAGACTTTCTTCCTTGGGGGCATAAACGATAAACTCAATATCCTGAATGTCAGCAAGTTTGCGTTCAATCACATTCTTAACATCTTTCCATGGCAAACCACCATTGCCACAACCGAGCGGCGGCAAAGCCACGGTGCGAATGTCCAACTTTTGAACCTGCAAAACAAAATCATCCAGCCCGTCTTCAATGAATGACATTTTGGACTTTCCGCGCCAGTGATCTTTGGTCGGAAAGTTAATTAAAAAACGGGGGCGTTCCGGGCTCAACATGTCACCGTTTTCATAGATAAACATTTTGCCGGGGCGCAAACGTTTGGCGTCACATTCAGCTTTATAAGCCTTAAAGTTCTTCGGCCATTTGTTTTTGAATATCAGTGCAACGCCCTTACCCATGACGCCGACACAGTTGACCGTGTTAACGATCGCATCTGCGTCCGCTTTAAACATGTCCCCTTTTGTGTATGTGATCGTCATGACTAAAAATAACACCCCGTTTTTACGTAGACAGGAATATCAAAATTTGATGCCTGCATCCAAGTCTCAATTTGGTTCTTTATATCGTTATTGTTAACAACAATACAATCCACAAGATTCATAGGCAATGCATCTTTCACCATAAATTCTGCGCCACGATGTGAGGCTCTGTTATGGTGAATACCGTCATCTCGATTTTGAAACCAACTGCAAACACCATTATAACCTATTTCTGGAATGTGGCCGCTTTTTGGTGTTTCATCAAAAAACTGCCACTGAATATGATTTTCAATCTGAGAAATATCATTTGAATAGTTGGGTTGAGGTGCCATTGTGTTACATGCCACATCACTAAACCAAAATGGCATTTGCGATTGAGCAACCATTTGTGCAGTCGAAACTAGAAAAACGATATCACCCTGTTTTGCCATTCCGTAACCCATTCCATCCGGCGAAACAAGTGGGACATTCTCCATAAAAATAGTATATGCCATAGGCGTTTTCGGCGAAAAATAAAATGGCACATAGTCATTTATATTATCACCATCCGGTGTCCAAAAATCAGTCCCCCGTCTGTTGACAATATCTTGATAAGATGTGCGCCAACACCTTTGCAATGGTTTGTGATTTTTGGCAAAAACGGCACCATCTCGTAGAAAAAATTCTACGTTTTTATAATATGTCAGACGGAAAATATGCCTTATCATACATCAAACCCCATGCTTGATCCGTTCTTTGTCAACACCCGCATTCATTTGAGCGACAAGCTCATGGGTTAATAAACGCCCGAACATAGTTAAAAGGAACATCATTGGCAAAAGGATCGAAAGACCAATGTGATTATGTTCGATTACGAATTCGCGAAGTTGAGAATAAATGCCGACATATACTTCTGAAAATATGATAAAGGTAATTATGAACCCAATTGAGCCAAAAGTCCCTGTCGTAAGTAATCCAGCAAAGTTTCTATATTTCCATTGTCGCCAAACAATCGGAGCAAATGACAGCGCGAACATCAGTTGCGCAATTAGAGTCAGATTCTCAACTAGGTATGGCACGAAATTGTAAAATAATTTGAAAAAAGTGGTTTTGTGATTTTCATAAACGAAATTGATCACTTCTACTATTAAAGTACGATCCACTGAAATGATTAATACAGCCAATGCAGTAAACAAAATTGCGAACTTAGTCGTACTTCTCATGACTTACTTCTCCCACTAAACATTTTCTTCAATCAGTTTTATTTCTTCATCCGTTAAATCAAACAGCTGGTAGACCAGTGCGTTGATTTTGGCCTCATGGGCTTTGATCTCTGCTGTTAGGCGGTTGATTTCTGTTTTTTCGGCCGCGATCCAGTCTTCCCATTCGGTGCGTTGACTTAAGGGGATATCTTGTTTAAATTTGGCTTTGATTTCTTTTCGGAAGGCTTTGAAGTCTTCGAATTCCCACCATGATTTTAGTTTGTTGGAGAGCTTGGGGTCATTGCCTTCCGGGCACAGGTCGGGGATGCGGCGGGTGACGGATTGCTGCTTGGCATAACGTGCCTCAGCCGCGTCTTGGCACGCCTTGGCAAGTTTTGCTAGTTCCGCTTTTTGCGCGTCTGTGGCTTTGGGGATGGGAAGAGTTTGAATATATTGAATACGAAGTTCATAAAAACCTCCGCGAACAGCGGGTGACATCCCCGTAATGAAAAACCAAAGTAATGAGCTGTTCAATAAGCTTAAAAGAAATAAATCTGCATTTGGAATGATATAGCTTTTATCATTTGAATAATTTTGGGCCTTATCTAAATTAAATAAAGGTGAAACGCAAAAGTGCGGATAACTTATTTTATCTAATTCAAATTGAGAGTGATAATCAACAGAGTCTTGTATTTCGTACCACTGATACGAACCAGGTTTTCGTCCTAGCCATTTTTCGCCTTTAGTGGCTTGTTTCCAATTTTCAGGTTTAGGTTCAAGGATATGTTGAAATTTTTGCAGGTAGTTTAATATTGCAGGATATTGAGCTAAATCAATTCCTCGACGGGTGAAAATCAAAAAGAGATTACGACTTTCCGTTCCCCATCGTTTGAAGTCTTTGCCTTCTAAAAATGGCTTTAAAATCTCCGCCGATTTTGCATCTTCAGCAATCAAACGATCCCGTGTGGTTTGATCAATGACAAAGGCTTCATTTCGACCCGTTTTAATCCCATATGAGGGTGAACCATAGACTTCTTTTAACGTCTTTTTGCCCTTCTTTATTTTTTGGCGCAAGACAGTGAGACGTTCATCTTCTAGCTCCCATGCCTCACTTGTAAGATTATTTTGTGCATATTCCGCTTTCAAATTATCAAACGCTTCTGAAAAATTGGCTTTGGGTAATTCATCCACATTCCAAAAAGAAAGATTATGTTTTTTGGGTGCGGTTTGGGACTTCATCACCATAATGGCGGGGTATGTGGTCACCCCTTCAAAGACTTGCGTATCCCCAAAATTAACAATGGTTTCCAATGTTGTTTTTTCGGACAAAAATTTTCGCAAAGGTTTGCCCGAAGCTGTCTTGAAAAAAGTGGCATTTGAAATGTAACCAACACGCCCACCTTCTTTAAGTAAACGCACACCACGTTCAAAGAAATAACAATAAAGGTCCGCAACGCCGTGATAGACCTCAAATTGTTTTTCAAGATAGGGTTTCATGGGGGAAATGAGTTCTTGTCGCACATAAGGCGGATTACCAAGAACAATGTCAAAGCCACCATCATTGAAAACTTTAGGGAATGCGGCCTTCCAGCTAAAGCCATGCTCCATATAGGCATAGTTGGAATCTTCAATAATACTATCGCCCACGCATAAGTGGTCATCGAGACTGTCCAAGACCTTGCCACGTCTGGCGGTTTTTAGCCAAAGGGAAAGTTTGGTGATTTCCACGCTTTCCGCGTTAACATCCACGCCAAACAGGTTCTTGGATAAAATCTCGCTATCTGGATCAAACAAATCGGGTTGTTGGCCTGATAGATCGGCAACCTTGATATTAACCCGGTGGTATTCACCCTTGAGGTAATCAAAGGCGGTGACCAAGAACACGCCGGACCCACAAGCCGGGTCAACAATGCGCAGCTTGCTTAGGGCTTTTTGATAATCTGTCCATGTTTTAAGTTCAGCGCCTTTGTTGCGCCATTTCACTTCTTCATAGGGTTTGTCATAACTGTCTTTGGTTATGTTTTTTTTAAGGCAAGTATCAAAAAGTTCTCGCAAATGCGCGCCCACGGTTTGGGCAACGATAAAACGCGCGATATAGTCCGGGGTATAGACCACACCTGCCAGTTTACGTTTGCCTGTAGTGCCTGTTTTCTTTTCAGGTTCGACCTCTTCTCCGCGTGAAATGGCTTGCAGGCGTTCAAGGTCAGTAATGGATTGCTCAAAAATATGACCAAGTATGGTGACACTGACTTCAGAGGCAAAATCATAATCGCCCAGTCGCTTAAAACCTTCACAGACCAAATCGGGTAGTTTCAGTTTATCTATGGCCGGATGGCGTTTAAACAAGCCGCCATTATAACGAGGGATTTTGAGTGCCGGGTTACCTTTATCAATGGCTTTAAAGAGTCCCTTAAAATTATCCCATACAGGTTTTGGGTTATAAGGATCAGCATGTTCAAAGGCATTTTTCAAACTATGTTGGGGTAAAAGCCCTGTATCTTCTGCAAAGGCGATAAACAACACCCGATCCAAAATTGTTTGAGCATAAGCAATTTGGGTTTCACCATCAGTGCCCGGTGTCGCATGCTGAACTTGATCAATCAAACTATGCCTGATTTCCTTATAATCAGCATAAAGCTTTGCGGTGATATCTTTTTCTTCGCGTTGACTGGCTGCTAAATGTTCAAGTGTGCGTCCGTTAATTAGGCTTTCAGCTGAAAGCAACATCTGAAAACGGGCATATTCAGCCGGATCAACTAAATCTTTAAGATAGAAGACTTCATACTCTTGGTTGCCCGTTGCATATGAATAAAGCCTGAGTTCTGTATAGTTACAAACTAAGACCCAAGAACAGCCCTTAACCCCGTTGGCATATTGCCATGCTTGTTGAACCGGGCTTTTGTTACGCCCCGGCATAATAGCATCAAGGTCTTTTGTCTTCGCACCTTTTAGTTCGAATGGCGCAATGATTTGGGAAGTTTCTTTTGTGAAAATTCCAAGGGCAAGATCAACTTCACCAACACCAATTTTGGTTTTACTGTCAACGCTCCAAGTGCCATGCAAGTCAGTCGATTTATACCCTAAAATTTCACAGACAATTTTAAATTTAAAGGTGTCTTCATAAGCGGTTTCTTTTTGGGTGAAAATTGATCCATCTTTAATGCTTTGGGACCAATCATTTAAGATTTGAAAATGACCTTCAGAAATTGGGGCCGGGTGGTCACCAATTTGTTTTTTTATGTATTTTTTGTTGAATAAAGGCATAGAAAAGTCACTCGCAAAAAGATTGGAATGCATTAATGCCACGCTTTTTAATTTAAGACAATATTATGGACGTATACTATCGATTCACACAAACTTATCATTTATTAGGTTTTACACTCAATGGCAACAAGAGCATTTTTGCACAAATTGTTGCATGCTTGATTTCTCTATGTTATGAACACTAAGCAAAGCAATCAATAATAAGTTCCCACAAGATGAAAAATCATAAAGAAATTCAGCGCACAAAAACATTTATCCGTGAACTGGAAGAAATCTCCGGCTGGCCCGTGAGTCGTATGGCGAAAGATGCTGGCTTTGCACACACGACATTAAGTCGCTTTATGAAAACCGAAAACCCAAAATATAATGTTAAATTCTCGACCTTGTGTGACATTGCTACAAATCTATTAGCCAAACTTGAAGCTGAGGTTTCACCAAAATCTCATCAAATTGTTGAAAACTTAGGCAAAAAAAATGACGGTTTAATTGCTGTAGGTACTGCACCAGATGATATTGAAAGAGTCTGGCGTATTAGTCAGGCATTAGAAGAATTTGGCATCCCTACAACAAATAATAAAATCCCGTTAGACCCTTCTTCAAAAGAACTGCGAATTGTCGAATTTGCTCATGCTGGCAGTTGGAAACCACACGCGATACAACGACTCAGCACAGAAACGCTAAAAACCCTTTCATACCCTTACAAACTTTATCCTGATACTGTAGTTGGCGTTGAAGTTAAGGACACTTCCATGAACAAACGCTTTCCTGAAGGCAGTATTTTACTGTGTACCCCCTTTATCAATGGCGCAAAAACCAAAACTGGCGATTATTATATTGTTTCATGCTTCAATATGGCTACTGAAGAAACGGAAATCACCTGCAAGTGCCTTCAACATGACGATAAGGGAAAGCCTTGGTTATTTCCTGAAAGCACAGATCCAAGGTACATTCCTATTGCTTTAGGTGACAACACGCGAAGCAATGATACATCCATCACAGCATTTTTCCACACTGCCATTATTGCACATGTGGTAGGTGCAATCGTTAAGTTTTAGCATTTTGTGCATTATTACACTTGACTCATTTTCCCTTATTTGTGCATTATTACTCATCCATGAGTAAAATAAACATATTGGGAGACAAACATGATCGAACGCATGTCATCTGACAAGCAAGCTGCACAAAGAGCAGGCCTATCTGTTCCGACCTTCATGAAGCTTGTCCATGAAGGTTTGCTACCACAACCCATAAAATATCCCGGCGTGAAACGAAACCTTTGGGACGTTGTTATGTTAGACAGAAGTCTTGATAAGCATTCAGGCTTACTAAGCTCCGCCCACAACGCACGAGAAGAAGCACGGCTGAGGTTCCCAAATGCGCAGCGAACTTAAATATGTCCACATCGTAAAGCGCAATGGCCAGCGCTACGCTTATTATCGAAGAGACGGTCAGAGACAACGAATTGAAGGTATTCCTCATAGTCCAAAATTCCTCGCTTCATATGCCCGTATTCATGCCAGCTTTGAAGAAAAACCAAAGATTCACCAAGGAGGTTTTCATCAACTTTGTGAAGAATATTTACGCAGTCAAGATTTCTTGGGCCTCAAAGACGGAACAAGGCAAGAATACCGACTGGATATCGACAAGCTCCGCGTCGTTTTCGGACCAATGGAAATCTATGAAATAGATCGTTCCTTACTTAAAGAATATATGGGGTCCCTGAGCACCAGAAAAGGAACCGCCAACAATCACCTTCGGATGATAAAAAAGTTATTCAACTATGCTGTCGAGGTTGATTATCTAAAAGCATCCCCAGCCAATGGCATTAAACCTTATAAAGGCGGTACACACTTACCTTGGAGCGATGAAGAGGTTGCCAGCTTTATGGATGCCAAAGACACATCAAACGAGCTTAAACACGTTATGGCTTTTGCCTTATATACCGGACAACGCCAAGGTGACTTAATTGATATGAAATGGAGCCATATCAATAATGGCCGAATTAAAATCGTCCAGCAAAAAACAGGTGTTGAGCTATGGGTTCCCATCCATCCCACATTACAACAAATCATTAACATCATGCCAAAGGACAACATTCATGTCCTTACAACAGCGACAAACAAAAAATGGAGTGCTTCGAACTTAAAATTAAAATTCAAAGCCGCTAGTCGCTCAGCTGGTATTCCAGAGAATAAGGTTTTCCACGGTCTGAGAAAAACTGCAACCGTTAAACTTATTGAAGCCGGATGCACCTTTGATGAAGTCAAAGCCATCACAGGCCACAAGACATCTTCAATGGTCGAACTCTATGCTCGAGGAACCAACCAAGAACGACTTGCGACCCAAGCCATGCTGAAATTAGTCGAAAGTGTAAAACTTTAGTCCGAAGTGTAAAAATACCACTGCAAGTGTTTGATTTCTCTAATCTTCCAGTTCCGTATCCCAATAAAGAAAATCCCGCCAACTCTCATGTAAATGGTTGGGCGGGAAGAAGCGGCCGTGTTCTTGAAGTTCGAAACTGCTGGGCCTATAGGGAGGTGTCATTAACTTCATCCCGGCGTCTTTGATACTGAGATGTCCCTTTCGCGTATTACATGGCCTGCATGCCGTCACAATATTTTCCCAATGGGTCCGCCCGCCCCTGCATTTGGGCAGGACATGATCAAACGTCAAATCCTGTGCCGGTAACTGCACCCCGCAATATTGACAGGAAAACATATCGCGCAAAAACAGATTGAAACGGGTAAAGGCAACCTGAGAAACCGGTTTTGCGTATTCTTTTAACGCAATAACGCTCGGCAACTTCATTTCAAGGCTGGGAGAATGCACACAGGTATCATATTCCGACACGACCTGTACCCGCCCGGTAAAGACATTTCGAATGGCTTCTTCCCAGGACCATAGAGACAGCGGGTAGTAGCTCAATGGACGAAAATCCGCATTGAGGACGAGGGCCGGGTAATGCATCGGCGAGGCATACATTCGTTTAACCTCCTGTCTATCAATGATTATACCCTAACAAATCCCTATGACAAAGGAGTTACAGAATATATAAAAGTTGTCATGATAAAAGAGACCACCCGTTTTGCCCCAAGCCCCAGCGGCTACCTGCATTTAGGCCATGCCTACAGCGCCCGCTTCAGTGCTGAACACGGACAACGTTTTTTGCTGCGCATCGAAGATATCGACCAAGGGCGCTGCCGTCCCGAATTTGTCGATGCCATTTATGACGACCTCGCCTGGCTTGGCCTGTCATGGGAAATACCGGTACGTATTCAATCACAACATATGGACGATTACCAAAAGGCCATAAACGAATTGAACAATCAGGGTCTTTTGTATCCTTGTTTTTGTACACGCAAGGACATTCAGGCCGAGGTTGCCCGTTCAGCACATGCCCCGCATGGTCCCGATGGGCTTCTTTATCCCGGCACCTGTCGCAAATTAACCCAAAGCCAGCGCGAAGGCCTGCTCGCAGACGGCAAAGCCTTTGCATTGCGTCTTGATATGGCCAAAGCCTGCCAGTACGCAGGCCCCCTTCATTGGGTAGATCATGCGCATGGCAAACAACAGGCCACACCGGAAATTTTCGGTGATATTGTACTGGCCCGCAAAGACACCCCGACCAGCTATCATATTTCTGTCACGGTTGATGATGATTTACAGGATATTTCACTGGTGACGCGCGGTGAAGATTTGTTCCACGCCAGCCATATCCATCGTTTGCTACAGGAACTTTTGGGTTTAAATGTTCCCCAATATCACCATCACGCACTGCTACATGGCAAAGACGGCAAGCGATTTGCCAAACGGGACAAATCGCTGACCATCCGTTCTTTGCGTGACAAAGATTATAGCCCACAACAGATCTGGGACATGTTAGAGGATTTCAGATAAGAAACGGCCTTCTTGCGCGGCAGCCTGTTGGTCCTTCAAGGTTTGAGTCAGTGAATTTTGTTCACTTTGGCCCCATTGATCGAAATGCAGAATATCTTCGATCGCCAAACGTTCGCGCCAATTGGCCATTTCCAATTCTGGCTTTTGATAAAAGTGGCTGACATAACCGATACAAAGATAGGCAATCACTGTAATATTTTTCGGAATACCCAAGACCTCTTTCACAGCCTTTTCGTTAAAAATACTCACCCAGCCAACGCCGAGGCCTTCGGCACGTGCCGCCAGCCATAAATTTTGTACGGCACAAACACTGGAATATAAATCCATTGTCTTTTGATGGGTTCGTCCCACCACGACAGGGCCGGAACGGGACCGGTCACAGGTAATCACCAGATTGACAGGGCTTTCCAGAATACCTTCCAGCTTAAGGCTGCGATAGGTTTCGCGGCGTTCTTCCTCAAACATATCAGCGGCTTCATCATGGGCTGTTTTAAACAGATCGTGAACCTTCTGTTTCACCTCTTGCTGCTTCACCACCATAAAATCCCACGGCTGCATAAAACCAACAGAAGGCGCATAATGTGCAGCGGTGATTAAACGGGCAAGTTTATCATCTTCAACCGGGTCCGGCTTGAACTGCCCGCGCACGTCGCGACGTTCAAAAATCGCCCGGTACACACCGTGGCGGTCATTTTCACAAAAATCGATTTCAGGCTGAATAGGCAAAGTCGTTCCATCCATTTTCATTCCCCTTAAATGGATTATTTCAGAAACGAACGTCCAATCCGTTTCATCAAACTTCCCGACAGGCCGGTCTTCTGACTTCGGTTCATTCCGTTGTAAACGACCTTCCCAAGCAAAACTCAGTGGTCAAAATTGTCACAACAGTCCCCGTTACAGCGTTGGGCACGCAGCGGACTTTCACCGCTTTCCCGATTATCCTGTCTGGTTTCATCAAAACAGGCACCCGTGGGCTATGTCTGGCTTTTATATAGGTTGTTCTTCAACTTCACAATGGAAATTACAATACGTAAAAGTAGATTATAATATTTCCAAGTTAGCGTCTCAGACCGCGGACCAATTCTTCATATTCTGTGATCTCGTCCGGATTAAGAACGCCGTGCCGAATGAGAAAGTCAATAATGACAAGATTGCAATTAAATTTAAAATCAAAGGTATTTTTAACAATATCGGCAACCTCTTCCACGCCCATCAGATGAAAGCTCGCGACCTCACCGTCCGTATTGTTCGGAACGAACTCTTTAGGGACTTCTAGGTCATAACAAAACATCACATCGGGTTTCAAACCGCCATCTGTTTCCATCATATAGCTGACCGTACCAACCGATTGAGCTTGACGTGCCAGATCTTCGGGGATCCCTGCTTCTTCACCGCATTCCTTGATAATATTTCCCATGAGGCTCAGGCCTGCCGGTTGACCGCCCGCCACCATATTGTCCCACATATCCGGGCAAACCATCCGATCAGCCGCACGTTTAGCAATCCACATTTTAATCTGGCCTTTATCACGAACAAAGCCATTGATATGAACACCATAAGCCCGAATACCAAATAACGGTGTCGCGGCCCGTTCAATTAAAAATAACGGCTCCTCCCCAAAACGTGGCGATACAGCGTACAGTTCCCCACGCCATCCGTTAATTTGTTTTTTATCTTGTAACGCCTGTGTCACCTGCGCCATATGTACTGTTATGTCATCGACTTTTTTTAAGCGTAAGACATCCTGCGTAAAATCAAAAACGTCATGAAATTCTGACAATAGTGCCAGATTGTCACGCCGAACCCATCCGATGGATTGCCCTGCAGGCCCCTGAAAAGAAACAAAACGGGACAAATCGTGATTGTTACACGCCCGAATATGATCTATGTAGCCCATCGGTATATTCCCTTTTTTTGAAAAATGACTGACACACCATGCAACAACGTCCCGACCATATTCAAGGTCTTATCTTCGCCACACTGGGGGCTTTGTCCCTGACACCGGACGGATTGCTTGTGCGTCTTGTTGATGCACACGACTGGACAATCGTTTTCTGGCGCGGCCTGATCATTGCCTGTTGTTTGTTTCTCTATCAAATTTTCTTTCGCCGTCGCGCAGGCCTGAAAGCCCTTTGGCCTGCCCATTTGAAAGAATGGCTTTGTATCATTCTGGCAGGTTTCGGCACCTTGTTTTTCGTTCTCTCCATCACCCATACAACTGTTGCCAACGCACTGGTCATTTTAAGCACCATGTCCTTGTTTGCCGCACTCTTGTCGCTGATCTTCTTAAAAGAACGAATTGCATTACGAACAATAATCGCAATGGGATGCGCGATCATTGGCATTATTATCGTCTTTATCGACAATTTGGACACAACAGGTTTAAACGGCAAGCTCTTTGCTTTGGCCTGCGCCTTCGTCACCGCAGCCAACATGACCGTTATTCGAAGTGAAAAAACCATCAATGTCTTGAATGTCTTTGCCTGGGGCGGGATCGTCGTTTGTATTCCCACGCTCTATCTGGCCCCCTATCTCGTCGTCAATGTACAATCGCTCATCACATTGGGGGCGATGGGTGGTTTAAATGCTTTTGCATTTGTCATGTTAGGGTTAGGGGCAAAATATATCCCCTCTGCCGAAGTCAGCTTGTTAATGTTGTTAGAAACCATTATCGGTCCCATTTGGGTTTGGGCCGTTCTAAATGAAATACCGTCTTCCAACGCTGTTATTGGCGGTGGGATTGTGGTTGGCACTCTGGCCTTGCATTCCCTTGCCAGCCTGCGCGCCCATAAAAGAGTATAATTTCAGCGACAACGAGACATTCTAAACGCCCGGCAGGGTCGTTAGACATACCCGTAAGCCCCAAACCAAATGAAATATCCCCTCTAAGCTATGCATAGGGCATGATATAATTGATTTGATGTGGAGTGCCTAAAATGAAACTAACTATATTTCTTTTTCTGGTGATGGTTCAGGTCATGTTATCTGACAATTTGCATGCAGAAGATAAGTATGATTTTTTACGAAAAGGCGAGGCTCCAAATGTCGACAGTGTTTTGGTCCCTGAGTATGCAGAGCAGGTTCCACATAGTGGTTTAGCTGCCATTGCTAAGCTTTATGAAGGAGTCGGGTTCCCCGAAGAAAAAATTGAAGAAAGAACTCGTTTCTTGAAAGCATTCTTCCTGACTTACTCAAATCAATATGCAAGAGCTTCCATCAATACATTAAAATCCAAGAACGTTTCATCTACATTCCTTGCTGATGTTGACGATGTGAGAAAGTGGTACGTCGATCTAATGGGACAACCTTCTGAGAAAATTAAGGAGGTGGCTGAACGTGAAAGTGATCGGTCACTTTCTGTAATGATGTCTAAAAAAGGGACACGAAAAGAAAAGCATCTTGAAATTATAAAAGACACTATTGCGGAATTTGGTGACGTAACCGAGGATTGGAAGAAAGAAGCGTACTTTAAAATAATTTTTAGGTATGCACAGCAAGGACAACATAAAGCAATTTTAGAAATGGCTAAAACCTACTCGCCTAATGGTACGTTACCCGCGAACCCCTCTAAACAATATTTCTGGTTAAGGCATGCGGCTTGGATTGGTGCAGATGTAGAAGATGATCTTAAAGAAATAAAGTTATCTTTAGATAAGAAAACCATTAGCAAAATGGATCAGTTATTCTTTACCAATAAATACCCCGATGCAATGGAAAAGCCGAAAGGTCATTGGAAGGTCATCGGCGGCCCAAATCGCCGATGGGTTCCTCCATATTTATGGGAAGATAAAGTCGCGACTACTGCAGATAAAGACTAGTCTTCTCCTTCTTTTTTGGTGCAACGACTGTAAATCTCGAGTGTATTGTCACTGGCTTGCTTAAGGAGGCGTAGCTCTTCGCTTAAGTCACTCTCAACACTCTCAAGTTCTTCTAAATGGTTTTCTAGGTCACTAATTGCTTGTTCTTTACTGAATACTTCTTCGCCATTCCTATCCATCGAGCAAAGCATAACCTGAACCCATTTCAGACGACCTCTGAGTACATTCACTGAAAATGAGATACCTTCTCGTTCTTCTATTTCTGTTTCGCTTTCAAGCTCAAGAGGTAGGTTGAGTTCCATTTTCCCATTCCTGCACTATGGATGTGGATACTCAACAGAATAGGACTCCATATTTTTGATCTCAGTTTTCACTTCATCAATAGCTTCTTGCACAGTGTCCATTGCATCTCGCGCATATTGATATTCTGCTTCGGCAGCCCAGAAAACAACTTTCTGATTTAGACATGTATCTTCTGGTCGTTTCACTGATGACTTACCTTTTTCCTCTGGTTCTTCTTGCTCAGTCGCTTGTGACCTTTCTTGACCATCCGATGTTTGATAAACCACCGTATCGCCGCCTGTTTCCTGCCCCCCTTCGGTAAGAGCGAGAAGGACTTGTTTTTGATTATCAGGCAGTTTGTTCATCACCTCTTGCTCAAAACCGTCCACACGTTCTTTCTTGCGAGCTGATAGTTGGTTTAGAAAGTTCGCATATTCAGCTATCGCCTGATCGCCGCCGTTTTTAACTACGTCAGCGTACAACGTTGGTAGAAATCCATTGTTGGAATAATTCAGCATACCATCCATAGTACGGGCGTTCTCAGCATGCGCTTCATTAGAAACAGGTTGCAGTTTGGTTGATTTAAACCAAGGACTTGTTTCCGGCTTTTGCTGATTGGCAGCCTGCTCCCACATGGCATTCGTTGGCTTCTTGAGTTTCGGCACTTTGACTTTCGGTAAGCCTGTCAGTGGGTCGATTTTTGTCGGTTTAGGTTTGGGATTAGACACCTTGGTTGCCAGTGGATTCACCGTCGAATTTCCTTGGTTAGCGAGAGTTTCTCCAATCTTTCTTTCAGTCGGGCCACCAGGTTTCAGAATCCCATCGACCTTGAGACCATTTTTCTGCTGGAAACTCTTAAGACCGTCAATCATGCCCATATCTGGAATATCCGTGATGCCATAATCCGGCACCTGATAATCCCCGATTTGAGCACGGGCGTTTTTGGTATTCAACAGGTCATTCGGGTCAGTGTTAGATGATTGACTAATTGTGTTTCCAACACTGAACAGGTTTGAAAAACCCGGGAAAAGTGACGACATAACGATCGTCCTTTACATGGCTTGTTTGCGGACAAAAAAAAGCGCGCCTTCATAACCAAAGGCGCGCTTTTATTCGGTATTTTTAGAAATCAGGAGGCACGTTTCGCATTGTTTTTATCGTCTTTGACACTGCGCACATAAGCCTGTTCACAGTGTGTCGCACAATAAGGCTTCCCTTCAACTGCTTTGCCACCGCAAAAATGAAATCCCGGTGTGCCTGGATCGCCGATTGGCCATGCACACATACCCGGACGGAGTTTATCCATTGTGATAACTTCCGGTTCCGGTGCTTTCTTTTTCTTTGCGGGCTTACGCTGGATCGGCGATTGACGCTTAGGCAACCCCAGACGGTGGACCTTACCGACGACCGCATTTTTCGTCACATCAAGACGTCGACCAATTTCGCTGGTGGCGATACCTTCATTCCACAGCTGAGTCAAAATCTCAATTCGTTCCGGCGTCCAATCTACACTCATAACCGTTCCTTCACGATTTTCCATTCCCTTACGTACAAGCGGTCAATATAACCCAGCCGCACAAAAGGATACATAGTATTTTACGAAAAAAGTTGGCGCACATTACAGAATGAGTCAGTTTGAAGCAATACGCAAATGCCCTTTCCCTAGAAAAAACACCTTATTTCCATTTATACACAATCAAGGAATATCTTTGTAAAAGACATGATTTCCGATCTCCGCACAGGGAATACGATTACGCGCCCAAGCCGGTAACAACCCAATGCGGTGATAGTGCGTCGCCCCCTGTGTCGGATCTTTCACGCCCCCAAACAAAGCGCGCCTGGCAACGCGCAGGCAACTTGCAAACACTTTGTTCTCACCCGTAATTTTTAAAATCTGCTCTCGATTGGGATCATTCACATTCCAACAGGAAAATTGCCAAGGACGTAAACACACCCCTTCGGCATCATTGCCCCACCAATAACCGCCGCGGCGAATGGCTTTTTCAACCCGGTTAATCACCACACAAGCCACCGCTTCAAGGCCACGCACTTTTTCCCCGCGCGCTTCGCCAAACAAGGTCCGCGCCAACACATCAACCGCCTTATCAGGTGTGCGGGAATAACGACAATTACTCATACTTACACCCCGCCACGCAAAGGTTGATCCAGCTTATTTTCAATTCGTACCAAATGCCCAGTCAGACGACGTTCGACATCTTTCATATAAGCGATCGAGGCATAATTCTTGGCGACCTCCAGCTTGTAAGCAGATAAGTTTTCGCGCAATTTCCCAAATCCGGTTTCCGTATGTTCACGCATTTCAGCGCGATCATCATCATGATCTTGTCGACTTCGCCAAATCATCCAGAACAAGCCTGCCATCGCTGGCAATTCAAACGCCGTAATCCACCAGATCAGGTCGATACTCCAACTTCCGTTCATCTTCTAAATCTCCTTAAAAAAACAAAAACGCTCCGGCATCACCTGCCGAAGCGTTTCTCTTTGCTAATTTTTCTCAGTCTGGTCTTGCGCCTCTAAACACCCGTATCGTTATCACCTCTGCCCTTCAGGCTTTCCCAGGCCTCACCTGCCGAGACAACACAGGCAACGCCTGTTGGTTTTGTAACAATAATGGTCCAACTTCCTTTGTTTGAGGCAAAAATTTCAACGACACCACCGTTCCCCGCCAATCCCATTGAAACGGGAACTTCGTGATAGCGTTCTTTCAAAGCATCAATAATGTCCACACGTTCACCACACAGGCTTTGTGCTACAGATGGGAAGGCGAAGGACATCACGGCGCAGAAAAGAATAAATGCACTAAAAACACGTTGCATGACATCCTCCTTCATTCACTTTACAGTTTAGAAATATATGGTCATCGCAAACCTATCTCTCAAGGATTCTTTTACACATCAAATTCACAATCTGCGTTTACAGAACTTGCATCCCCCCCCCAGTGGGCCATCTTCTTTCCATCCAATTCGTGCAAAGGGGTACGAGGTAAACGCACAGGCTCACTAAGCAAACATCCCGCCACCGCATCCAGCGCATCGTCTTTTGCCGAAACTGAAGGAACCCATTCCCGCATCTCGGTTGGAAACCTTGTTTTCCAGACATTGCGATGAACCCACAACGCCTTGGATGCCAGCACAACATCGAATGCAGATAGAATACGTTCCGCTTTATTCACACGAGAATGTTTTTCAATCACCGCACAAGACACCCCGGCCTTTTCCAGTTCACGGCGCAACAATCCCGGTAAGAATTTACCCACGCCGTTTGTTTCAAGGCAAACAGAAGGTAAATAATATTCCCGGACAAAAGAAACCACCTGCCGACAGAGCTGGGTTGCTTCGTCAGCCTCCCCTAATTTCGTCGGATCATGGGTCATGTACCGTAACGCATGCAACCAATAAGCGCCCTGATCATCCGTATAAAGGGCTGCGATAACACTGGCATCCCCCTTGCTGGGCGATCCGAATGACGGATCCCACCAACAACTGGCCGACACCAACTGACGATCCCCCAACGACAAGGAAGCCATCCGGTTATGTTCGTTATAGTCCAAATCCCGTTCGTAAATCTGCATTAGATCAGGATCTAAACGGCTTTCAGAAATATTCACCGGTTGCAGCATCATTTGGCTTTCAAATTTATTTTTTCCGGTTCGTCGCTGAATTGCGGCAATGTTATTGTCAGGAAAACGTTCGGGCCATTGACTGCACCCATTTTGATCCAGCAACGCCAGTTTGAACCTTTCAAACCCGGCGAGAAAGGCATCATCTTCGCCATTTTCCTCCCGCACTTCATCAGCATAAATGGTATAGTACGTGTGCGGTGTACCGACATAAAGTTGCAAGCCACCCGGCACAATCACATAATCAATTTCCTGTAAGCGCGCCCGTAGATCAACCCGTTTGGGCGCACTATCACAGGTATTGGGGACTTCCACATCATCGCAAATTACCACATCGGCACGCGAGCCAGTAATATTAGCCCCAATTCCTTTTGCCAACATACTGGGATCACGCAATTCACTGGGGCGATTAACGGTAAATTGATCCGATGCCCATTGTTCTTTGCGTTTTGGTTTTAATCGTTTTGTCAGCGGATGACGTTCAATAATACGCTTTACATTGCGCACCATTTTTTTGGCTAAGGCAAAATCAGCGGCCATCACCATAATGCGACGGTCTGCATCCATATACAGCAGCCACGCACAAAACAAACCGACCAATGTACTTTTCCCAGAATTACGAAAAGCCATAAGTAAAAGTTCACGCCGGCCTTGCATCCAGGTCTCATCCAGCCATCGACAAATTTTCAGGTGATGTTGGGGCATACCCAATCCCTGGAGTTGATCCCATAACATGACAAATTCGGGAAAGGCCACACGCTGTTTCATTGTTATTATTCTCCTTTTTCCAGCATGAACACTCATTCATCAGCATTCATTTTCCAGTCCTTTCAACGCTGCACGCGCACCTGCCAGAAGGCCTGCGATTTCGTCATCCTCCGACAAAGGTTTTGTTGTTTCTTCCTCTGTATTTTCCGCCCAGCGCACAAGCTTGGTCAATAATTCAACATGAGATAAAGCGGCCTTGCAGGCGGCGTGATGTGCTGCGAAACCTTTCGCATCCTCGGGTTCTTCCGCACGTGAAAACGCTTCATAACTTGTTGTCGCACTTTGAATAAGATTGGGAAGCAAACCAGCCAGTAAACTACGCACATCTTCAATTGATGATGCTTTTTTTCGCCGTTGCCGACGCCTTATGGGTTTCGGACTTTCCTCCATTCCTTTCTCCTCTCTTCAGCTAAATTGACCCGCCCCACACAAAAAATGTGCAAAACGGGTCAACAGCCACCTATCTTCAGGCTAATCGTATCGTTTTTACGCTTCCGCCCAGATAATCAGTTTCCAATTTGCCGAGGTTAAAGTTTCACTCCCGCCGTTATCACGTCGAATAATCAGGATCGGTCCTCCACCACCAAAGACACCCGTTGTCACACCAATTTTCGCATGGACATGCGTTGCATCAGCACTGACCGCGATGTTATGGTTATTACCGCCAACGCCAATGTTCTGGTTAGGGAAGTCTACAATTTCCCCCGCTAAATACCCTCGTTCCGCAAGAATACACTTCAGCTTCAGGCCATGTTTTTGGGGAATAACGTCAAGGCCATGTTCCCAATCAATAGCAGCACTTGCCGTTATCGCATATTCGCCAGAAACTTGGCGCTTTGTCGTGACAGGCGTAACCGAGGGATCAAGCGCCGCAGCACCTACCGCATTTGTGGCCAGCTTATCAGACGTGATACTGCCGGCCGGAATGTGCGCCACTGTGAGGCCGCGCGCCATTTCCCCAAGATTGCGCCCGCTCATCGCACTAACCACTCTTCAACAGTACCGGAAACATCGCGCATCTTGATCCAGTTTGGGCTGACAACTTCACCTTTAACAAGACGCAATTTCCCCATCAAACCAACACAATCCCATTCTGGACGTTCAGAACGTGGAACGTATTCTTGGTTTTCATCATAATTAGGATTGAGTTTACGACGTTGTTGTGTTGAGCGTGTTGCATCCACTGGAACAACAACGCCATCCGGCACTTCATCAACCGCATAAGAAGGGTGGACATCCTCTGTTTTTTCTTCCTGAGCAGGTGATACAATTTCGTCAACCTCGTATGTTTCCGTGACCATTCGCGGAACACGGTGAACACCAATAACTTGACCATCTTCATACAGATCAAATTCATCAAACAACGGAATTTCTTTTGTCTCTGTTTTGACAACCTTAGTATATTTCCCATCAATCAATTCAATGGAAGAAACATCTTCGGTAATTATTTCGGTTGCTTGAACTTCACGTTCTTTTGTGACCGTTTGGTAAACTGCTTCTGTTGCGTCCTGAACGACTTTTGTTTCCGTCCACTCCACAACTTCATAATCTTCCATGATGTATTTGTTAAAATCATCTTTCAGATATTTGTCGGACCACTTAAGTTCAGCAGCATCACCAACAACAGTTGGACGGGCGGAAATAACACCAAATGGAATTTCTGGTGCAAGTGCTTTGCGGATTTTTCCATTTTCCATAACAACAGACCACCCATGTCGGTTTTCATTATTTGGGTTTCCATCAGCCCATTCAAAATATTCAGCAAAGTCAGCACCGCCTGCATTCCAAGAGCCGTCAGCCCAAGCATTGCCGTCACCACGCATAGAGAACTCTACATCACCGCCACTGCTCGAATACATTTGCATGAAATAGAATGCTGCGGATGCTGCGGATGCTGCGAAGAAGCGTTGCATCGCACTTGTATAAGATGCGTTTGTAGCATCTAAGCGTAAGTTTTCAACAGCCGTTGCTGCTTGAACAAGTTGCGTATTTCCTAAATTTCCATTATTTGCAATTACCAATTTAAAATCTGTGCCAGCATTTGTATTGATACCTATATTTCCAAGGTTATTCATATGGACTTGGTCGCTATAAACGCCACCATTAGAAGTCCCTAATCTCAATGATGTGTTGCCACCTGTGCTATAGGCTTTAATTGCGGCATCACCTGAATTTGCGTCATAGCCGAAAATAAGACGATTATCCCAACTTCCTGCGTAACTGTGATACGACATCTCTGTTCCGGCTGTATTTAAAGAGAAGTCATGTGCCCGATTATTAACACCTATAGCCATGTGCGCGTCGTTATAATAGGCAATACGCGCTTTTGTTCCATACTGTTCCGTTAGGTCTGTCCAAGTTGTTGCCAGATCATGTCTGACACGATAACGCTCTATATCATTCATATAGGAAATAAAAGGTGTTAAGTCCGACACAGAGGCAGTCGTGTTCGCTTTATACATTTCTGTATTCGCATCTGCCTTGCTGTGCATATGTCCGTTATTGTATAGCTCAAGGATATTACGGTTACCCAACGCATCACGGAAAGTATGTACGTTAGCATCCACAATCCAGTTTCCTGACGACGTTTGCCACATATCCCCAACACTCGTGATCGGAAAAATCTTGTTGTTTCCGTTCTTGCTGCGAAGGGCTTGTGTGCCACTATCAGGCAGAACAAAATTGCCGCCAATATCCACGTCACCGGATACATCAAGGCTATTAAACCAGCCCTTAAGCCAGCGTTTTACGCTAGTACCAATACTCCCCTCACCAGTTGCACGGGGGACAATATTTTTAGTTGCCATGTTTCAAAATCTCCTTAAAGCGGCTGAATATCGCCGTTGCCGTCAAGCTCATATGTTTCGGAATAAATCGGGGATAGGGTCGGTTGAACATCGCCGTTGTCGTCCATTTCGAAGAAAGCGCCGTCATAGGTATTGTTGACGATATCCGCCATTTGCTGCGCATAGGTCTGCATGTTGGCTGTTTGGGTTGTACCTTCGGCTTGAACAACCGCAGCCTGCGTTGCACCTTCGGCTTGCACATTTGCGACTTGGTTTACACCCTCCGCAACAATGGCGTCCATTTCAGCAGTAACGCTAAAAGATCCAAAAGCGCGAATTGTAACCACATCACCGGCATAAAGCGGAGAAAACCCCTTAATACTCGCCCCATCCGATGCCAAATAATCCGTTCCTTCTTCCCAAAGGGCACCATTCATATCGACGATAACAACGCCCGGCGTATAGATTAACGTTTTGGCATGATCATCCGGTCCACTGAGTGCTGTTTCACCACCAAGCGCGGTGTATTTAAAAACAGAAAATGTATGCTGAGCCGCTGACACAGCCTGATCACGGGCAAAAAGGGTAAGATCACGGGCCGTTTTTGTAGAAGCGAGATTAACTGCTGCCGAACTTGCACTGGCTTGTGCATCGGCTGCGGCCTGTGTGGCAATCCCAGCATTTGCCTGAGCTTGTGCAATCTCATCTACATTCGGCCCTACAATAGGGGCTCCTTCATCATCAAAAACCAAACAAGCATTCGCCCGCTGCTCTTTTAAAGGTAAAACAAGCCCGACATCCCCATCCGTCGGATCAAGGGTGACAGAACGAACAATCTCATCTGCATTCTGTTGTGATAATGCCACCAGATAATCCAGTTCCTGATTGATCACGGCAGCATGAAAAGCGCCACCTTCTGCAAAATCACTCATACGTTCAATGGGTAAATAACGCCGTAGCGTCACCACCGTATTTGCCGGTGGTGGAACGTTAAATATAACACTTCCCCCTTCGCTTTGACCGGCACCGCTCACACTGTAGCCAGATAGTTGACGGGCATCATCCAGATAGACTTCCAGATCCGTTTCCTTAAAAATGGCAAACGGAAAAACGAAGGTGGACAAAATCCCGTCACCCACCGCCTGTATGCGCGGGCGCACGTCTCCAATCACGATGTTTTCACTCATCGTGTTCTCCTCTTCTTTAATAAATTCAGTTGATTAAGCGTTTGCTGTAATTTCTTCGACCACAGACATCACGCTAAAAGGCAATGGCGTGTCTTGTTCAATCCGCCATAATTTTTCAATACCGTTGGCCCGCCATCCCAACGCACGGACCGTGACATCCCCGGTAAACAATTGCGGTGCACTATCTAAAACACCTTGCGGTCCAAATTGTTTAAACGGGACATCTTTTGGACCGCGTCCGACATCCAGCTTCAAGGCTTGCGTATCTTTTAATCTCAGCGTCAATGCGACCAGCCTCAAGCGCCCCCCTTGGGACGCATGCCCTGTCAATTGCGGCGCGGGTGCCAAAGGTTCAAGAACATGGGTATATGCCAATCCGGCTTCTAAATTTTGCACCGCACGTTTCAAGACGATTTGACCATTGTTGACCTGACCTTCACCAAGAACCGCCCCATCGGCAACCAACAGAACCACCTGTTCGTTTAAATGATCCAACCCGGACCATACAAGCCCACCGTCATCATCAAAACCACTTAGTCCGGCATCTGTTGATAATTGATCATCAAAAATTTCAATCAGGTATGTACCGTTTCGCTCAACAAGAACATAAGCGTCCTGTCCAACAATACAGACATTTTTGAATTTGCCCTGCGTATCCAGAACGGACCATGCCGATATTTTTTCTGCACGATACACACTGAGCGCCCCCATCGTGCCATCATGCATCACCATATAGAACAAACGCCGATAACTGTCATAATCCTGATCCTGAGGATCATTCATAATGTGTTTGCATAACATGGCCAAATCATTGGACTGATAAGACTGTTCCACATCTGCATACAAGAATTCACGTAAATCCTGCCCGTCCCGGCTCACAAACAAAGTGGCCCCATCCACGTTACGAGGCGGCACATAACGATCAATCGGCGAACCAACCCGTGTTTGCCGTTTCAATTGAATTGTTTCCGGTGTTAAAGGGTCGCCCGAAACCATCCATTCCGCCCCGGACGTAAAGACCTGTAGATGTTTCGACGAAAATAAAGCCCTTATCGCATTGACTTGATCTGATAAAATCGCAAATTCAATGGCTTCATCGTCCAGACCTTCCCCTAAATCAAAATTAAACAAATCGGATGATTTGGACATCCACAAGCGGTTGGGCAAATCGCGCGTTCCCCCAATCACCAAACGATCCTGATGGAAGACCACAGAGACCGGCCAGCCATGAACCGCTGAGAACGATTGTTCCTCCCAGTCTTTTGTTGCCTTTGTATCGACCAGACCATCCTTTTCTTTCACTTCCGCCTCGGCTTGTGTCGGTGATGTAACAGATAAGATTTCGACTTCTTTTTTCGCCAATCGAACACGCGTACCAATATGCCCATCGACAAACACATCGGCACTGGCTGTCAGCGTCACAGTCCCTGTTGTCGCGCTTGCTTGCAAAGTGACATTGTCGTCACTAAACTTATAATAGGGCTGCAAGATATGGCCGATTTCCTCATCCTCATAAAAAGACCAATCCGTTAAAGACCAATCAACATGAGACGTACGGGTAATTTTGCGCGGCGAAACATCCGGATGAACAACCAACAAAGTATCGGCACTTTGCGTCCAGATCAGTTTTGGTAGTTGTTCCTCGGTCCACGGTGTTTCAATATCCACATCTTTCACCCCGTCGCGATAAACCGACATTTTCAGATGAGAAAAAACCAACAAGTAGATTTGATCAATATTGAATTCAAACGCCACCAGCCGTGAAGGGCCGAATGCTTGACCAACGTGACGCAATCCCGCACGCCGACGTAAACCGCCAGTGGGATAAATAATCAGGTTACGCACCTGTGCCATTCCGTTTTCATAAGCTTTCAAATCCCCTCGTCCAATCAAATAGGGAGAGACTTCCCCGCCAGAAAAGCTGTTTTTCGAGATCCGTGTGCGTGCCATTTAATACCTCACCCCAATCAATCCGTTTAGATCGATTTGCTGTGGCGTTTGCTGTTGCGCATCGATATTGCGCGCTTTCATCAAATCCTTCTCGCCAAAGCGTAACAGAGCCTCCCCCCTTGAGGCACTTTCCGTCAGCGGCAAACAAAATTCCGCCGCCAAATGCGTAATCAGGCATTGCGTGAAATAGGGTGGAAATTCAGTCGGTTCGGGGCGAAAAATATACGTCAGAACCACATCCTCCATATCACAATGCAGACGTTTTTCCTGAATGCGATAAGTTGCCCCCCGCCCTAAATCACCGGTTCCGACCGACAAGGCGCGCAAAAAATCAACCGGCAGTTGGTACGCATATGAAAAGTCGGCAATTGGTCGACTGGTCAGTCGCGCCAGTCGGGTTTGGGCGGTTGCAAAACTCCAGGGATAGGATGACAAAAGCGCATCACGCACACCCGGATATAAATTTTGGGCAACTTCTGCTTCTGCCGAACCATCCTCGAAGGACGAAATTGTACGTGCCCCGATCTTCAATAAAGCACGCGAGCATAATCCAATTTTAGTCAGGGACATCCTGCCCTCCTTTTATCTATCTTTTGTTGATTTTGGTAGAATGAGAACCGCGCCTCCTGCGCGATAAACCATCAAAATGTCACTCCAAATTCTACCCACGGGGGATTTTTGACACTTTTTCATGCCATTCATTGAAAAGTCACTTGCCCAACTTAGGAACTTATGATTCCTTCTATAGGAGAGTCCTTTACCTTTAATCTGATGCTATTTTTTGCGAGAGTGATGGAGCATTCATGTTGGTTGACAACAGTGAAAACAATCGAAACAAACAACGTCAACAAATCACTCAATTCATCGGAAGTTTAAAAGATAGAACCGATGAACTGGATGGTTGGGCCAAACATGCCGAAGCCGCCATGAGTGGCGAGGGGTTCAAAACGTATCTTGAATTTCGAGATCTTGTCGTTGAATGCGAAAGCTTCAACGAGGTTATCCAACGTCGACTGGAAAAATCCGAAAAAGAAGGAGGTAATCCAGACCTTCAATCCCAACTGGATGAATTGACGGCACGCCAACTCACACTTGCCATCCATGCCTCTTTAAAATTCTTGCGCTATATTGCGGAAAAGAACCTGCCGATCGGCTCTCGCGATGTGTTCATCCGTGAACTGAACGATTTGCACCGTATGAAAAAAAGCCTGGATAACGAACGTCTTCAGGGAAAAGTCGATGAAGCGGCACTCGAAGATCAGCGCAAGGTTGAAGAAATTCTCAACGTCGTTATTGAAAAAGCTCCGCAACTTTTCAGCTTTGACAATCTGGAAGACGACGAAGAAGACGCACCGCAAGAATTCAAGCTGTAGGATATCCCCCTGCACTTGCAAGGGGATATCTCTTTGACCTTAATCGGTATTTGATGCACCAACCGCTGTGATATCCGCCAGATCGACACCAGCCCCTGTGCTGGATGCAACAAGGAAGATACCCGCAGCCGGTGTGCCGTCCGTATCCACGTTTGCCATAACCATATCGCCGGTGCGCAACATATCGGCTGCCTCATTGAAATAGGCCGACGTATCCACATCGCTTGCTACATCCGTTGTCGTATAATGCCAAAGCGTAAAACCGTTAGAATAGGCCAAGACGCTGAGATTTTTAGATTCAAAAGCCATTTAAATTTCCTTTTCAAAAAGAAAAGGCCCCGTATGACAATCATACAGGGCCAAAGTTAGATAAGGGAGTTCGAAACCGTTAAGCGGCTTCCAGACAACGCAACGAAACAACACCGCTCGGATCAATCAAGGTAGAGCCTTGGCTCATCATGTTATTGACAAAGTGAGCCGCACGATCCCCATGCCAGGACACATCCGATTTGATATCATGACCAATCGCATGACCAATCGCTGTTTTGTGATACCAGTAACAATAACGCGCCGTCCCCGTTTTTGTCAGGCCGGAATGCGGCATCCACAAAGTTCCCAGCCATTTTTTGGCTTGCGTGCCTTTCCAGGGCAGATCGTCATCCCCTACATAATCAGCCTTGGTAAATTCGTCGATTTGCAACAAATCTGACCATTGCTTCCAACCGACAATCGCGTAACGATCACCATCATCAGGTACATCGGCCTCCCCCATCATTTCAAAGGCTTCCAAAACTTTTGTCTTGGTCAACCCATCGGTGGCATCCCCGGCAAAGTTGGTTGATTTATCCAATTCATTGATGATCAGATCATCCGTTTTACGGCCCAGCGCATAAGCACCAGCCTTGGACACCACCTGCAATTCATTGATGTTGGTCTTGATTTCGTCCAGTTTGTCGATCCAGTCACCGGCATAGTAATCATAAAGTTTACATTCCACCGGTTCATGATCAATATTCATAATCGGCACTTTACCGTGACGGCCCTTGGTGCTGGCTGTCCCTTTACCAATTTTTTGGAACGTGGTTGTCGCCCCTTGAATATTGTCCTTGGTCCGCACAGTATTGCGTAACTTGGACCCCATTTGCTGGTATTGAAGGTGAACTTCGGCCACATAATGGCCAATAAACGACTGTTCAATTGTTGTACTCATGACAACACTCCTGTTTGATTTTTTTGAAAAGTTTAAGTCACCCGTCACAAATGCGGTTATGGATCATATCCGCCGCCTTGTCGGGCCGGTCAGGCGGGCCATCAAATTGGTTGTCCGCCGACAAAATGATTATGTTAGCCCGGATACAAACGGCGGAAACCGTCACGCACCCGTTCCACAATTGCGGGATCGCGATCGCGCCAATATTTGGGATCACGCATCAATTTGCGCACGTCCTGTTCATTGTGCGCCCCATGATGATCATTAAAAACGCCCAAGGCAGGTTCGCCTTCTTGACGGTTCATCATGTCATACAGACTGAGAACACCATCATAACTGGACGCCATCGCATTTAAGGCCTCAGGACCAAACTTGCGGCTGCCCCAAGTCTGCATTTGTCGTGCGGTTTCCTGCCAACGATCTTCACCACCAAATTTTTCACACAAGCGGTCGACCTGTTGTTGTCCGTATAATTCGACAACAATTTCAGCGATCAACGGTTCCAGTGCTTCATGTGCCAGATCATAAACAAGTTGTACTTGTTCATTTGTAAACCCGGCATTATGCAGGCGTTGGTTGACATGTTCATCCGGTGTAAAGATATCGCTTTTGCATTCCACACAATATTCGGAATGATGCCCCGGCACCTGTCGGTGCTGACCTGCCCCAACTTTACGTTCCATTTCACGATAAGATCGGGCAATGGCTTCAAGACGCGGTTCCCCACGTTGCTCGTCCCAAAATTTCTCTGGGAGATAAGACGGACGTTGTTTGGACAATCCGTTCATTTCTTCTTTAAAATCAGACATTGTTTACCTTTTGTTCTCTTTTATTTACCAAGGCGACCTTGACGGACCAGCCCCATGATGTAGGAAACCAGATAGCGTTGCCCTTCAAGATGGCGCAAAATACCGTTATGGGCATTGGCTCCCAACGAACGCCCCAACGTCATTTCCGCCAGATGCGTTAAGACGGCTTCACCATCTTCGCCGCGAAAACATCGGGCGAACCGGGCGGGCAAATCTTCGGGAAGCTCATTTTTATCATCGGAGTTCATGGCATTTTCAAACCAATCCCAACCGGATTTATGACGCGGTTGCATGACTAACCTCCTTCATCATTTCTTGTAATTGTTCAGGGTTTTGCATCAGGTTTTTAGCCATTTCACCGACTTGGCCCATATCCATCCCCTCAGGCAAGGTCATGGCACCTTGAGAGGGCGCCTGTTCCAATTCTTCCTGCGTTTTTAAAATATCGGCTGGCACGCCGTAAGCTTTGGCAAGAAAACGCGCCGTTTTAATCGGGTCGATCAATCCCATGGCCTGCGGTCCCAATGCACTTAACGACTGGATCCACGCAAGGATGTCTTGTGCTTCCTTGCGTGTCTGCTGACGGGCCAACGGGGATTTATATTGCAAATCCACATAACGCCCATCCACACGGACCGCTTCCACTTCCCCGCGGCGCACCAGAATGGCCAAGGCACGCACCACAAGCGGGGTTAGCAATTCCGCCTGCAAGCGACCATAAGTCGCCCCTAAAATACGCGCCATTTCCGCCGAACGTTCCAGCACTTCGGTTGCGGTCATTTGTTTGTTTTCAGTACTGCCCAGCTTATCGGCCAGCAAGGCGTGGCGAATACGTTTGCGTAATTCCTCCAGCACAACTTGTGACAGATCAAAACTACCGGGACTTTGCAACGGTGTTAATCCCGCAGAACCCACAGCCTTAGGAATAATTGTGCCCGGCACCAACTTGATCGTTGCCGGGTTTAACACCCCGTCATCATCAGCTTGCCAAATCCCGGTTACTGCAATTGATGCATTCTTTAATGCGAGTTCAACGACTTTGTTTGCGGTCTTGATATCCGGCAACGCCTTCATCACCGGGGATCGACCGTAACTTTCCCCCGGCGCTTTCAACCAGCGAAACCCGATAAAAGGGGAATGGGAAAAAACGCCTTTGCGCAATAGGACAGGTTCCCCCACACCGCCATAACCATGTTCCAGAACCGCCATGTAATCAAACCGGGGACCGTTTTCAATCACGGCTTCCACCACAGCGTAACGATGATCTTTATCCTTTTCCGAACGGGCAACCATATCAGCCGGAAAATTGCCTTCCGGGAAACGGGCCTGCAAATGCGCAAACGTCATTTCATTGCGACGGAAGGTATCGCTTAACAACCCGCAGATGCCTTCTTCCATCATCACTTGTGATAAAGGAACAGCTGTAAAACGAAATGCGGATGCTTCGCCTGCCGGGGCTTCTTCAAACATCAAACAAGCACTGCCAACAGTAACCAGATCCAAAAAACACTGGTGCATTTCGATTGAAAAGTTGGATCTTTCGAAATGAGTCTGCAAAACCTTGGACGTTTTTTCCAATGTTTGATTTACCTCATCCAGTTGTTCAGGATCAACTTCCGGACCAGCCGTCAAACCAAACCAACTGGCCCAAGGCGGTGTCAAATGGGCGAGCATGCTGGCTGCCAATTGATCCACCGCATCCGGTGCCGTCCCGTCGAACAATTTGTCCGAACGTTTTTCCCCCGCAACGGCATGACTAAAAAAGCCACTGCGTTGCGGCAGGGCAAAATCATAGCATTCCTGCCAATGACTTTCCCAAACACCGCGTCTTTCCTTGGCTTTTTGATAGCGCTCCAGCACCATATTCGGTGTGAGTTCGCTCATATTAATCTCCTAACAACTGCTTGCCCTGCGTGGTAGCGGGATTGCTTTGTTCCAAACCACGCCATGATGTCTGAATGGTCCCCTGACGGCCCCGGCGACGGCGTTCCATATTTTTCAAACGCTCTGTGCGTTCGGCTTCGGCCGGATCTTCCGGGGCCGGCGGTTCTGGTGGGGGGGCCGGCGGTTTTGGTGAAGAAAACATTCCACCCATTTGACAACTCCTTTATAAAATTGACCGGAAAACGAAAAAGCCGCCCTGTGCATCACGGCACGGGCGGCTTTTTCAAAATTGCTCAGGAGAAAAACACTCTGGTCACACTTCTCCTGTTGACTGAGAAAGAACATAGAACAAAACACATTCAAAGTCAATGATTATTTTCCTATATTTTTAGAAAAAAATAATCGTTAGAAGTCAAACCCAAGATTATGAGCAAAACGATTGACGATCTCGTCCGTATCTTGTGTCTTTGCCACTTGTTCAAAAGCGGCTTGTGTTTTGGGGCCGACAATTCCATCATCTTTCAGGTTTGCCCCCAGATCATTTAACGTATCCTGCAAGGCCAAACCTTCCGGCTGAAATCCCTCTTTTGGGGATTTCGCATTTCCGATTAACGGAGAAAAGGTTGCACTTAACTCTTCTGCTAAATTCTGCGCACCGTTCGTTTTGGCATCTTTCACCGTTTCTTTGACTTTGCCTAACGCCAAGGCCTCAGCCACCTTCGGTGTCCCATTTTCCATCACGGCCTTTTTCATGGCTTGCGCTGTTTTGGGGCCGACAATACCATCTTCTTTTAACATTGGCGTTTTAGGCGCACCAGGCAAGGGGGACTGATTTTTTTGACCGCTTAAAACATTTAACCCAGACTGCATCGCCCTGACAATATTGGCTTCATTAGGCATAATTGCTGGCTTAACCTGTCCCCCGGCGTCTTCATTTGGAATTCCACCCTCATGCGGTCGATAAGGCAGCATTCGATGAACAGGCCGCGAAATCGGTGACACAGAACCAATCAAATACTCGAACGCTTCCCCCAGATCTTTACCGTCTGGCGTTTTTGTTGGAACAGGTTTTTTGCGGGCAGGGCGAATGGGCTTGGGCTGCTTCATCTTCCCTGTTTCATCATAGCCGATTTCCTGATCACCAAAATGATAGGCAAACCATTCACGTTCACGATTAAACAGTTCTTTTTTGCGGGTTTCATCCTTGCTGTTCATACGTTCACGCATGATTTCGCGAAGCTCTGCCTCCGTCCAGTCTTTCGGGTCTTTATCCGCAATTGCGGTCCCGCTTTCTTTCCAAAGCTGTTCCAAAATTTTATTTTGCCGCGCTCTTTCATCTGCGCTCACTTGTAGTTCTATTTTTGTCATTTCTTTCTCCTTAAATAAAAGTTGCCAAATCATTTCATAGTTCGCTTAATTACTTTTCCGCTAGATAGGTTCGACAACATGCGCATAAGCATTTTTCTTTTCTTTTTTATTCTTCTACAAAGTTTGCCAAGCCTTGGGGCATCTTCACAAGCAGATGATGCGTTCCACAGACGTGATTACGCACACGCCTTTACACTTTACGAACAAGCTGCTCTCAACGGGGAATCCTCTGCCCAATTCATGCTCGGCATCCTCTACGAAAACGGTTGGGGAACCGGTAAAGATCCGAGAAAAGCATTAGATTGGTATATGAAAGCAGCCGAACAAGGTCACCCTGATTCGCTTTATAATCTTGGGGTTATGCACTTCTATGGCAACGGAATCCCTAAGGATAGAAATCAGGGCATTGCCTACTATGAAGAGGCTCTCACCGTTCAATCAAGCAAAGCGGCAGAAGCGTTAGGCCGAATGCATCTATATGGTGAAAACGGTAAAAAAGACCCCCAAAAAGCAAGCTTTTACCTGTGGATGGCAACAGAGTGGGGAAATACACAAAGCCTCTATTTGTTAGCTCATATGTATCTCAAAGGCATCGGTGTCAAACAAGATGAGTACGCAGGCATTCTCATGCTTATTGAGGCTGCGAATAAAGGCGTTCAAAAAGCGCGCGACGACATCCAACGCTTCGAGCGAGATAACGCAAGCACTTTTCAAAATTATTTAAAGCGCAAATATAACCATACTGAACCGCCTTATAGCTGGTTGGAACAATAATGTGATTTGGATTGGCAGGACTAAAGAAAAACCGGAGTGCTTGAAAAACACTCCGGTCACACTTCTCCTGTTGACTGAGGCTATATGTAGCAAATCCTCACACAGAAGTCAATATATTTTTTCCTATATTTTCACTTTTTGTTCTATTTAAGTATGAAAAAAGTTGCCACGGCGTGAGAACAAAACGATCGCGAATACCAAGAAGACGTTTCACCACCTCCACACAACTCATCGGTGCCAATGCAAACGGCTGGCTTTTTTGCGCTTGCGGTTCCACCGTCACCACATGCATTCCCATATCGCGATACCAGCGAATTAAGCCTGCCAGCTCATAGCCTTCCAGAATTTTAAGTGTAAAATTATTGCTCAATGGATCAACCCAGATGCAGCCCCGGTCTGTCTCCAATATGACAAAGCAGTGACGAAAGCCGGGTTTCAGAAATTTCAACCACCATACGCCAGTATTGTCGCTGAACACCACCAGGGCTTTACTCATCTCTTTTCTCCTCTGTACGCACAATCCCTTTTTTCTGCAAAGCCACAGCCAGGCGCCCAAGTGCATCGCGCCACAAACAGGCATCTTGTTGTTCTTCTCGCATATATTCATCTGGCGGTGTCAGTTTCTCCCCATAAGATCCCAATACCTGTAAATGAGGATTCCCGATCAAACGCTGGCGATAAATATCCATCACGGCACGATAAACATCATCCGGGTCACACGGGCGCGGTGTTTCTACCATTCCCGCCACAAACCGGGCGCCATCCATACGCATCAACTGACACCGCGAAAACCAAAACCAAGCCTCTTCACCATCGGCAAAGGGGACCGTTTCCACATCATGTGTCGGGGGCAAAACAATTCTTTTTGTTGAGGACATAAGCATACCTTCCTGCGCATTAAAAAAACAGAACACAACGTGAACATTTATTTATCTTATTTTATTCCTGAGTCAACTAGAAATTTTGCATAAATTCCTATATCATTCCTATTCCATTTTTAGGATAATACCCCCCATGTTAAAACATGCAGACATATGGCGCGCCATTGACCGGCTTGCACACGAATACGGTTTATCCGCATCAGGACTGGCAAAAAAGGCTGGTCTTGATCCAACCACGTTCAATAAAAGCAAACGCTTAACCCGTGAAGGCAAAGCCCGCTGGCCGAGCACGGAAAGTATTGCAAAGATACTGGAAGCCACCCATTCCGACTTATCTGAATTCATTGGCTATGTGCATGGCGAAGGCGGCAAGGGTGTTTTTCGAAACGTCCCCCTGATCGGTCTTGCACAGGCGGGTTCCAACGGATTTTTCGATGACGCAGGCTACCCAACCGGTGGAAGCTGGGACGAAATCCCCTTTCCCGATATTCCGGATGCGAATGCCTATGCCCTTGAAATAACAGGGGCAAGCATGGAACCCGTATATCGTGACGGCGATATGGTTTTGGTCTCCCCCCAAGCCAACATTCGACGCGGGGATCGCGTTGTCGTTAAAACCCAAGAGGGCGAAGTCATGGCCAAACAGCTACGTCGTCGGTCCGCTCGTCGTATTGAGTTGCAGTCCCTTAATCCCGAATATGAAGACAGGTCATTTGAAATGGAAGAAATCATCTGGATTCATCGCATTATTTGGGCCTCTCAATAATTAAGAGCCGTACAGCCCTTTACGAACACCTTAAACAAAACTAGGTTTGCATTCCTATTTCATAAAGGAAGACACCATGACTTGTTACGAAAATCGCTTTAACGGGCCAATCCCGCAATTTTTAACCAAAGACTTGTCTTTCGAAAAAAGGTTGAAAAACAGTCGGCTCTATTGTGAACTGGTTAGGAATAAAATTTGGCGGCAGAAGCATTCAAAAAGAACTTCAAATCTTGAATTCTTGCCCCAACATATAAATGAAGAAAACGCTTAGGGAGTAAACGATGGGGAATATCGGTAGCGGTCAAACGTGGACCTATGTTGACAGACAATGGTTTCCTGACAATCCAAAGATTATGGGCCCGCGCACACATGGTGTCTGGCTTTCATCCAGCGTCTTTGACGGCGCGCGAGCCTTTAATGGTGTCATCCCCGATCTGGAAGCCCACTGCGAACGCGTGATACAATCGGCACGTATTCTGGGAATGGCCCCCATGTTGAGCACACAAGAAATTGTCGAGCTTTCATGGGAAGGGGTCGCAAAATTCCCCGCTGACAGTGAGCTTTACATCTGCCCTATGTTTTATGCAGAAACCGGTTTTATTGCGCCAGATCCAGCAAGTACGCGTTTCACATTGTCTGTTTTCGATGCGCCCCTTCCTGCCCCAACAGGTTTTAGCGCCTGCAAGTCCAGTTTTCGACGTCCTGCACGCGATATGGCACCAACGGATGCCAAGGCATCCTGCCTTTATCCCAATGTCGGGCGCTGCGTCAACGAAGCCAACGAAAAAGGTTTCGATACAGCCGTGGTGTTAGACCCTGTCGGTAACGTGGCTGAATTTGCCTATACCAATCTGTTTTATGTAAAGGATGAATGCCTGTTCACCCCGCAGGCAAACGGGACATTTTTAAACGGGATTACACGTCAAAGAGTCATAAAACTGGCAACAGAAAACAAAATTAATGTCATTGAAAAAGCCGTTTCCTTTGACGAATTGTTTGAGGCGGACGAAATTTTCGGTACCGGGAATTATTTTAAAGTCGGTCCTCTGACGCGTCTAGAAGATCAAACATTCCCTATCGGCCCCTTGACCATGCATTTGCGGGATCTCTATTTCGACTGGGCAAAAAAATAGCCGGACCCGAAGGCCCGGCAAGTCATAACAGGGAGGCTTCACGTCTGGGAGACGTAGGACCAAAAACTTGGCCCAAAAAACGGGGCGGGAACCCCGGAAAATTCATAAACACTGCATCGCAGCATTTTCTGTCCCTTTATGTATCTTTTTTCACTTACCTGCGCCAGCCTCTTTTCAACAAGGCAAATATGCATTTTTCGCATGGCTTTTATTTTAATTATTATAAAAACAAGCTGTTATAAGAAGAATGAGATTGCGAAAAGCAAAAAAAAACCGGGTCACGAAGACCCGGCAAGTTTTAACAGGGAGGCTTCACGTCTGGGAGACGTAGGGTCGACCCGTAAAGGGGACCCTCACACTCAGGAAAATCCTGAGGGGAAGAGACTTTGCTGCAACGCAACAAAGTCGATGAACCCTTTGTACCGTGTTGCAGCAATGCATACCATAGTTAAATAAGTAGATCAGCCATGCAACAACTGCATAGCCTGATCACTATTTATAAAATTATAGATATTTTTCAACCGCTTGGTCAGTTTTTACCCTAGATTGCCTGCGCCATTTTGCGGACAATAAAATCACGAAACAGTGTAATTCTTTTAGAATTTCTCAATTCTTCGGGATAAACAAAGTAGGTATCGATCACCGGACCACGTAATTCGGGGAGAATCTCAACCAGATTCCCCACTTCCCGGCTCATATATTCCGGTAAAGCCCCAAGGCCGATTCCACTTTGAACCGCGCGATAAATACCATAAACGTTATTCACCCGCAAAGCTGCTGTTCTTCGCGTTCCATCCGTACGACCGGCCGATAACAACCAATTTAAACCTTGAACCGGCTGTTTCACATCATCGCCATAAACAATAATACGATGGTTATCCAGATCTTTCGCCGTTTTCGGCATTCCATATTTCTTGAGATATTCCGGTGCGCCATAAATATGGTAAGGCATGCTCCATAAATGGCGCTGAATAAGATCCGGCTGCTTGGGTGCACTCATGCGAATCGCCACATCGGCTTCGCGCATGGATAAATCCAGCTCGTTGTCAGTTAAAACCACGCTCACTTCAATATCGGGATATAATTCGAGAAACTCACGTAACTTGGGCGTTAACCACGTCGAACCGAATGCCACCGTCGTCGTAATTTTAAGCGTGCCCTGCGGCTTTTCCCGGCTTTCCATCAATTGACTTTCAACCATTGCCAGCTTAGCAAAGACATCATGGGCCGTTTTATAGAGCATTTCGCCCTGCTCTGTCAGGATCAAACCGCGTGCATGCCTGTGAAAGAGGCTCACTTGCAAGCTTTCTTCCAATGCACTGATTTGCCGGCTCACGGCCGATTGGCTGAGATTCAAATTTTCCCCGGCGTGTGTAAAACTGCCTGCTTCTGCAACGGCATGAAACACACGTAATTTATCCCAATGCATTCAATTTTCCATTCTTCCTGCGCATAGTCGCCATGCATATATAGCATAGATAAGTAAGGCGAAAGGAAAAAACATCCTTTCGCCTCGCAAAAATTCAAATTAATGGAAAATCAGGCAATTCAGCCTTCTTGCTCACCCAGAAAACGTTCTGCTTCCAAAGCGGCCATACAGCCTGTCCCAGCAGCCGTTACCGCCTGTTGATACACTTTATCCTGTACATCGCCAGCAGCATAGACACCTGCAAGACTGGTCTGCGTGCTATCCGATTTGGTCACAATGTAATTTTCATCATCCATTTCCAACTGACCTTGGAAAAGGGATGTATTGGGATCATGTCCAATCGCAATAAAGGTACCGTGCACGGGAATAATTTTCGTTTCATCCGTCTTGACGTTTTTGACTTTAACACCTGTTACACCAAACGGATCATCTTCCCCGACAATTTCATCCAGAACACTATCCCAGACCATTTCGACTTTTTCATGCTTCAGCAAACGATCCTGCAAGATCTTTTCGGCCCGTAATTCGTCCCGGCGGTGGATCAAATAAACCTTGGATGCAAAATTCGTCAAATACAAGGCTTCTTCCACGGCCGTATTGCCGCCACCGACAACAGCCACTTCTTTACCGCGATAGAAGAACCCATCGCAGGTCGCACAGGCTGATACACCAAAACCTTGGTATTTCTGCTCTGATTCCAATCCCAGCCAACGTGCCGAGGCACCGGTACAAATCACCAATGTATCACCGGAATAAATCGTGCCGGAATCCCCGGTTAATTTAAAGGGGCGCGACGAAAGGTCTGCTTCAATGATGGTATCATCAAACATCGCTGTTCCGACATTTTCTGCCTGAGCATGAAACTGGTCCATCAACCAAGGCCCCTGAACGGGGTCGGCAAAGCCCGGATAGTTTTCTACGTCCGTTGTAATGGTCAACTGACCACCCGGCTGCAAACCTTTAACCAGAATCGGTTTCAGGTTGGCGCGCGCTGCATAGATGGCAGCGGTATAACCGGCAGGACCGGAACCGAGGATCAAGACTTTTGAATGATGATGTTCGGACATAAAAATGTATCCTTGTATTAACTGTCAGCTGTTTGGGGACGATAATCTATGCACCTTGTCGCAAATGCGCAAGTCAGAAGAAAAAAGGGAAGCCGGAGCCTCCCTTTCTTTCATATTTTCCAAGGGATATAAGCCTTAGAGATTATCTGCGTTATCTGCCAGATAGGCCGCAACACCGTCCGGCGTTGCTGTCATACCAGAATCGCCTTTGTTCCAGCCTGCCGGGCAAACTTCGCCATGTTCTTCGTGGAACATCAGTGCATCCAATGTACGCAGTGTTTCATCAACATTACGGCCCAACGGAAGGTCGTTCACCAACTGATGGCGGACAACACCATTTTTATCGATAATGAATGTACCGCGGAACGCAATGCCCGGGCCGGTTTTGACACCGTAAGCTGTGACGATATCTTTTGTAATATCGGCAACCATCGGGAATTGAACCTGACCCAAGCCGCCTTCATTTACCGGCGTATTTTTCCACGCAAGGTGTGTGAAGTGCGAATCGATGGAACAAGCAATCACTTTTGCGCCGCGTTCTTCAAAAGCTTTGACGCGGTGGTCAAAAGCGATGATTTCAGAAGGACATACAAAGGTGAAATCCAACGGATAGAAGAACAGAACGCCGTAGGAGCCGTCCAGGTAGGATTTGAGGTTAAATTCACCGTCAATGGAGTTATCGCCCATTACGGCCGGTGCTGTAAAATCGGGGGCTTCTTGACCTACGAGAACTTGAGACATTATCTCTTCCTTTTTTAGAATGGTTCAAAACTTTATACAGATTACATATCCTCGCTCCAGTTTGCAAGAGCCGAGTGAAGCGCTGTAAGTATAGGTACTGTAATGTCTTTTATATTTTTCAGCTAACTAAAATATAACAAAAACACCTTTCAAACCGATACGAAATCGAAACATTTTTTCTAAAGTACGGTCTAAACCGTCAAAACGGTGTTCTTTTTTTTTGCGTTAATAGAAAAAAACTCTTCCAAAAGAAATTTTATTTCCTATTTTGGCGAAGCTTTGCTTGGCTTCACCGCCGGATCATTGTAATATCATTGCGTCAAACATGGTGTTTTTGGAGTAGAATTATTATGCAAAAGGTCAAACTTGACCGAATCGACAAACGTATTCTTGCAGACCTGCAAGAAGACGGTCGCATGACGAACGTTGAACTGGCTCGCCGTGCTGGCATATCGGCTCCGCCCTGCTTACGCCGTGTGCGCGCTTTGGAAGAAGCAGGTTTCGTGCGGGGCTACCATGCCGACCTCGACCCTGCTGCACTGGGTTTTAACGTCACCGTCTTCGCCCACGTCGGCTTAAACAGTCAGGCTGAAGTCGATTTGAAGGCGTTTGAAGACCTCGTTCAAAAATGGCCGGAAGTTCGCGAATGTCATATGTTGGCAGGTGAAACCGACTTCTTGCTAAAAATTGTTGAGAAAGATTGGGATTCGTACCAGCACTTTCTGACAAAACATCTCACAGCAGCCCCCAATGTGGCCCATGTGAAATCTGCAATGACCATTCGCAGTGCGAAAAACATTCCCGGCGTCCCGATCAAGGTTGATGGGCCGGAACCGGATGAAGAATAGCCAAAAAACAAAAAGGGCCGCCCGAAGGTGGCCCTTTCGTCTTTGGGAAAGTCCGTCGTTATTTATAATCAACTTCAATAATTTCGTATAATTTCGCACCACCCGGGGTACGAACTTCAACACTGTCGCCTAGCGATTTTCCAATCAAACCACGCGCCAGCGGTGAACTGACGGAGATTTTACCTTTCTCCAAATCAGCTTCATGCTGACCAACAATTTGATATGTGGTTTCTTCATCTGTTTCTTCATCCGCAACCATCACCGTTGCACCAAAACGGACCACATCACCAGATAATTGGCTGGTATCAATGACTTCAGCGACACTGATCACGGCCTCCAATTCTTTAATCCGGCCTTCGATAAAGCCCTGTTTTTCACGTGCGGCATGATATTCGGCATTTTCCGAAAGATCACCATGTTCGCGTGCTTCAGCAATCGCGGCAATAACAGCCGGGCGTTCAACTGATTTCAGGTTTTTCAATTCTATTTCAAGCTGAGCATACCCCTCAGCTGTCATGGGTATCCGGTCCATTGTCTTTTCCCAAAAACAAACAACAAAAATACGACACGCCCCCAGTCCACTGGAGGCGTGGCGTTAAAATCTCATCCTTCCAAAATTAGAAGGAATTGTCAAAATACGACTGAAGTGATCTGACTTCAAGTACTTCTGCACGCAAAGCATCAATCGCTTCACTTGCCGCATAAGCGCCCGCCATTGTCGTATAGTACGGAATACCTTGCGTTAAAGTCTCGCGACGAATGGAATAACTGTCCTCAATCGCCTGAATCCCCTCGGTCGTATTGATCACCAACTGGATTTCGTCATTCTTAATGGCATCCACACAATGGGGGCGACCTTCGATCACTTTGTTGACCTGCTTTGTCGAAATTCCTTTGCTTTCCAGGAACTTGGATGTTCCCTCGGTGGCCAGAATGCTAAAGCCCATATCAACGAGTTTTTGCGCAATCGGGGCGATCTTTTCTTTGTCACGCTCTTTCACAGAAATAAAGGCACAGCCTTCTGTCGGCAAATGCGACCCGGCCCCCATTTGTGATTTCAAAAAGGCGGTCGGGAAATCTTTATCCAACCCCATGACCTCGCCTGTGGATTTCATTTCCGGGCCTAACAGGACGTCAACGCCGGGGAATCGGGCAAACGGGAAAACCGCTTCCTTCACCGCGACATGGTCCAGTTTCGGCATTTGTCCTTCCAGACCAAAATCGGACAATTTCTCGCCCGCCATGACACGGGCGCCGATTTTAGCCACCGCAACCCCTGTTGCCTTGGCAACAAACGGCACAGTCCGGGATGCCCGTGGGTTGACTTCGATGATGTAGATAACATCTTCTTTCACCGCAAATTGTACGTTCATCAAACCGATGACCTTCAAGGCTTTTGCCAGCGCAACTGCCTGATCTTTCAACTCGCCGATAATTTTGTCACTCAAGGAATAAGGTGGCAAGGAACAAGCAGAGTCACCGGAGTGAATACCCGCTTCTTCAATATGTTGCATAATCCCGGCGATATAAACGTTGCCGTCACAATCCCCGATCGCATCCACATCCACCTCGATCGCATCCTGCAAGAAGCTGTCCAGCAAAACCGGGCTATCCCCAGAAACTTTCACCGCATCTTTCATATAGCGTTTCAAACGATCCATAGAATGAACGATTTCCATCGCCCGTCCGCCTAAAACATAAGATGGACGAATAACCAGCGGGAAACCGATACTTTCGGCAACTTTCAGGGCTTCTTCTTCAGATCGGGCCAATCCGTTTGACGGTTGTTTCAGCCCCAGCTCTGCCAGTAATTGTTGGAAACGTTCACGGTCTTCTGCCAGATCGATGGCATCCACACTTGTTCCCAAAATCGGAATGTCTGCCTTTTCCAGCGCATTCGCCAACTTCAAAGGCGTTTGTCCACCATACTGAACGATAACCCCTTTAACCGTGCCATTGCCTTGTTCAACACGGATCAGTTCAATCACATCTTCTTCTGTCAGCGGTTCAAAATACAAACGATCGGATGTATCGTAATCGGTGGAAACCGTTTCCGGGTTACAGTTGACCATGATGGTCTCGTAACCCGCCTCTTTCAAGGCATAGGATGCATGAACGCAGCAGTAATCAAATTCAATCCCCTGCCCGATCCGGTTTGGACCGCCACCAAGAATAATGACTTTTTCACGGTTTGACGGGTCTGATTCACATTCTGGAACGCTCACCCCATCGCCTTCATAGGCTGAATACATATAAGAGGTCTTGGACGGGAATTCCGCCGCGCAAGTATCAACACGTTTATAAGTCGGGTGAATATTCAGAACATGACGGCGATAGCTCACAACTTTGATGTCGCGTCCGGTCAATTCTGAAATCCGTTTATCGGAGAAACCCATCTTTTTGTAACGCTGTAAATCATCCGCTGAACGCGGCAGACCTTTCAAGGAAAGCTCTTCTTCCGCCTTGATCAAGTCTTCAATTTGGCGCAGGAACCACGGCTCATACTTACACGCCGCTTGAATTTCTTCCATGCTTAACCCATGACGGAAGGCTTGCGCAATCACCAGCAAACGGTCAGAACGCGGTTTTTGCAATTCACGGATCACGGCCATTTTACCGTCAGGCCCGTCGGCCCCTTCGATTTCCACTTCGTTCAAACCGGTTAAGCCGGTTTCCATAGAACGCAGGCCTTTTTGCAAGGATTCTTGGAAAGTGCGACCGATTGACATGGCCTCACCGACGGATTTCATTGCTGTCGACAAGCTATCATCGGTGCCCGGGAATTTTTCAAATGTGAAACGCGGGATTTTAGTGACAACGTAATCGATACTCGGTTCAAACGAGGCCGGTGTGCAGCCTGTAATGTCGTTATCCAGCTCATCCAGCGTATAGCCCACCGCCAGCTTGGCAGCAATTTTTGCAATCGGGAAACCCGTTGCCTTGGAAGCCAGCGCAGACGAACGCGACACGCGCGGGTTCATTTCAATAACGATCATACGACCGTCTTTCGGGTTCACGGTAAACTGAACGTTTGATCCCCCGGTATCCACACCAATTTCACGCAAAACCGCCAGCGAGGCATTCCGCATGATCTGATATTCTTTATCCGTCAAGGTCATCGCCGGGGCAACCGTAATGGAATCGCCTGTATGAACACCCATCGGATCAACGTTTTCGATCGAACAAATAATGATGCAGTTGTCGTTCTTGTCGCGAACAACTTCCATTTCATATTCTTTCCAACCCAAAAGCGATTCTTCCACCAACACTTCAGACGTCGGTGACGCCGCCAGACCACTGGCAACAATTTGTTCGAACTCTTCTTTATTATAAGCCACACCACCGCCGGTACCGCCCAGTGTGAAAGACGGACGAATGATCACCGGCAGACCAATTTCCTTTAATGCCTCGTTGGCTTCAGCACGCGTGTGGCACACAAATGAACGAGCATTTTCAAGACCGATTTTTTCCATTGCCGCGCGGAAACGTTCGCGGTTTTCCGCCTTGTCAATCGCGTCCGCCGTCGCACCGATCATCTCGATCCCCAGGCGGTCCAATGTCCCATTTTCATAAAGGGCAAGGGCCGTGTTTAGGGCTGTCTGCCCGCCCATCGTCGGTAACAGAGCATCCGGTTTTTCTTTTTCAAGGATCTTGGCAACCACATCCGGTGTAATCGGTTCAATGTAGGTTGCGTCCGCCATGCTCGGGTCGGTCATAATGGTTGCCGGGTTGGAGTTCACCAAAATCACCCGATAGCCTTCCTCACGCAACGCTTTACAGGCTTGTGCACCTGAATAGTCAAATTCACAAGCTTGCCCGATCACAATGGGACCGGCACCAATAATCATAATCGATTTAATATCTGTACGTTTTGGCATGACTAACCTTATCGTCTTTCATGTTGAGGTTTACACCCCGGTTAATTCGTCATTTCTGCCTGCACAAAAATGACGCCTATTACTTAGCGGCTCAAATACCCGGCGAGATCCAACCCGTGCAAGGTTATAGAGGCCATGAACGGAGGCGTCGGGGCGACGTGGAGTTCATGATCTTCCATAATAACCGCACCGGCATCGCAGAGTTCTTCGAGCCAGTCGGCAAGCTCGCTCACATCGGAAAAGCTTACCAAAAATTCATCACAAATTTCTTCCACATTTCGAAACACCCCACCCGGCAACTGGTCATCCTGTGCCAGTGCGTCAAGCAGTTTGGTTGCGAAAGGTGAAAGAGACATGGAATTATTTCGCCTTACCCATCATTTCGACAAAACGGTCGAATAAATAGTGGCTATCCTGCGGCCCCGGCGAAGCTTCGGGGTGGTGCTGCACGGAAAAGACCGGCTTATCATCCAGCGCAATCCCTTCAATCGTTTTATCAAACAGGGAACGGTGGGTGACTCGCACGTTTTTCGGCAAGGTTTCCTCATCCACCACAAAGCCGTGGTTCTGTGAGGTAATTTCCACCTTGCCGGTTTCCAGATCTTTTACCGGATGGTTGCCGCCGCGATGGCCCAAATGCATTTTGTACGTCTTCGCACCAAGGGCAAGGCAAGTCATCTGGTGTCCCAGACAAATGCCAAACAACGGCTTGCCACTGTCCATCACCTTCTGGATCATCGGGACGGCATATTCACCTGTTGCTGCCGGATCGCCCGGACCATTGGATAAAAACACCCCATCCGGGTTGTAGGCGAGAATATCATCACCGGATGTATTGCCCGGAACCACCGTCACGCGACAGCCTGCGGCTGCGAGACAGCGCAGAATATTGCGTTTGGCACCGAAATCAACGGCGACAACATGGAATTTCGGATCGGCCTGTTTGCCGTATCCTTCGCCCAGTTTCCAGACGCTTTCGTCCCATTCATAAGCCGTGTTGCACATGACATCTTTCGCCAGATCCATCCCTTCCAGACCGGGGAAGGAATTGGACATGGTGTTCAACGCGTCCAGATCAATATCCTGTCCAACAGGCAAGTGAATAATCGTCCCGCCCGGTGCGCCGTTATCGCGGATATGACGTGTCAAACGACGGGTATCCACCCCACTGATCCCAACCAGATTGGAGGCTTTCATCCAGGCATCAAAATGTTCGGCTGCGCGGAAGTTGGCCGGTTCCGTAATATCAGCCCGCAAAATACAACCGCGTGCTGCCGGTTTGGCTGTTTCAATATCTTCGGCATTCGTGCCCACATTCCCGATATGCGGGAAGGTAAACGTGATAATCTGTCCGGCATAAGACGGGTCAGTCATAATTTCCTGATAGCCGGTGATGGAGGTGTTAAAGCAAACTTCGCCGATGGCGACACCTTCCACACCAACACCTTTCCCCCAGAAAACGGTTCCATCTGTCAATACCAGCGCGGCATTGGCATCCTGGGGACGGGCTTTAGGCGGCATAGGCGCGACGGGCGCTTGTGTCTGCGACATATCGACGTGTCCTTCATCTACAAAGAGCTATTTAAATCGAGTCTTGCCCAAATGGCTGTGCATCAGCGCATAGGCAAATTGGCGCGTTGATAAAGAAATCTTACACTGGCGTCAAGGGGAAGTCTAAAATAAAATTTATTGTTATTTTTCAATAACTTACAAAAAAGTAATTTATTGCTTTTTCCAATGAATTGCGATAAGTTTCTTGCTTCCCTGAAAACAAGAGATATCAAGGTCATGCTTCGCGAGCAGATTAAATCCGCCTTAAAAGAGGCGATGATAGCTAAAAACACGCATAAAGTTTCCACCCTGCGCCTTATTATGGCCGCCCTGAAGGACCGCGACATTGCGGCCCGGACTCAGGATAAACCAGACGGGGTCGGTGAAGACGAAATCCTCGCTATGTTGCAATCCATGATTAAGCAACGGCGCGACAGTATCACCATGTATGAAAATGGTGGTCGCCTCGAACTGGCAGAACAAGAAGCTGCCGAGATCACCATTATCGAAGGCTTCCTTCCCAAGCAATTGAATGAAGACGAAATCGCAAAAGTGGTTGATGAAATCATTACCGAATTGGGGGCAACCAACTTAAAAGACATGGGCGCAACCATGAAAGCCTTGCGAGATCGCTATGCCGGGCAAATGGATTTTGGCAAAGCCAGCGCGATTATTAAAGAGCGCCTCGCCTAAACAACGTGCATTTTGAAAACGGCCCCTTCTCAAATATAAGGGGTCGTTCTATGTGAAAAGCATACAGCCCTTCGCATATTTAAAAGGACGGACAATAGAATAAGATGGCCATCCCCCCCGGATTTCTTGACGAACTAAGAAACCGCATCTCCGTTTCCGAGATTGTCGGCAAACGGGTCAAGCTTATCAAAAAAGGGCGCGAACATTCCGGCCTCTGTCCGTTCCATAACGAAAAGTCACCTTCCTTCACCGTCAATGACGACAAAGGGTTTTACCACTGCTTTGGCTGTGGTGCCCACGGGAGTGCGCTTGATTTTCTAATGAATACCGAAGGGTTAAACTTCCCCGAGGCGGTCGAACGACTGGCGGTTCAAGCCGGCATGGAGGTCCCCCAAGACACGCCCGAACAGCGCGAACGGGTAGAACGGCGCAACACCCTTTACGACGTGATGGAAGCTGCTTGTGCCTATTATGAAAAAATGCTCCGTATGCCGGAAGGGCGCATCGGCCTTTCCTATTTCCGGGAACGCGGGCTCAGCGAAGAAACCATCAAACATTTTCGACTCGGCTATTCACCAAACATCCCCGGCGGATTAAAAGCAGCGTTAACACGCCAAGGCATCGAAGAAAGCTTGATGATTGAAGCCGGTCTGCTTATTCAACCCGACGATCCAAATCGAAAAGCCTATGAACGCTTTCGCGAACGTGTCATGTTCCCCATTACAGACCGACGCGGCAAGGTCATTGCCTTTGGCGGACGTATTCTGGGCGATGGTAAACCAAAATATTTAAACTCCCCCGATACCCCACTGTTTCACAAAGGGACCATTCTTTACGGCTTGGCTCAGGCCCGGGAAGAAGCCTACAAAAAAAATAAAATCATTGTGACCGAAGGCTATATGGATGTCATCGCGTTGGCCCAAGGCGGTTTTCCCAATGCAGTTGCCCCCTTGGGAACAGCCTTAACCGAAGAACAAATACAGCTTTTGTGGAAAATGAGCAAAACCCCACTGCTTTGCTTCGATGGCGATGCGGCGGGACAACGCGCCGCCCTGCGCGGTGCCGAACGCGCCCTGCCCCACCTAAAAGCGGGATATTCCTTACATTTCGTCCATCTTCCTGCGGGTGAAGATCCCGATAGCCTGATCCAGAACGAAGGCCGCGCCGCCATGCAAAGCGTCCTGGACAGCGCCATTCCCTTATCCGAACTTTTGTGGCGCACCTGTGTAGAAGGCATAAATCTGGAAACAGCGGAAGATCGTGCTGTTTTAGATGATAATTTAAAAAAACATGCCTTCCAAATTCAGGACGAATCGGTACGGAACCATTTTATTTCGGCTCTTAAAGACCGGATGTGGAAAGAAATTCGCGCTAAAAAAGACACAACCTCTTTCCAAAAACGCCGCGATTGGAAAAATGTTGAAAAAAATCACCACACGCATTTGGAAGCAAAAAGCAGCTTAAATACAAAAATAGACGCACAAAAATGGCGGGAGTCCTTGCTTATTGCCGCCGTTATTCTTCATCCACACGTTATGGATGAGGTTGGCGAACGTTTAGGGCTGTTGATTTTCCAAAGCGATTCGCTTGACAAACTTCGTCAGGAAGTTTTAAAGACCGTCGATGGGGATTTAGGCCTTGATTCACGCATGCTTCAAAGTCTCCTCAGAAAAAATGGGTTTTCAGAACCACTAGACGATCTACTTGGTAAATTTCACGCTCCGAATGGCGGAAGGTTTATTGGGCATGAGACTTTTTTGCATCCTGATCGCCCCATTGAAGATGTCCTTCGCGGATGGGAAGACGCCTACCGGCTATATATGCAGGAACGCGACCTGGCTGCGGAGTTCAAAGAACTGAAACGTCGCCTAAAGGAAGAAATGAGCCCACAGGTTCTAAGTCAATTTCAGGCTTTGCAAAAACTGATGGGTAAGGTTGATACCGACGAAACCGAGGCACAAAACGGTTCTTACAAGCTAAATGAAGAAGATTTGTTTGATTAACGCTCTTTACATATTTGTCGCGCATCTTACCTAAGGAGTCTCCACTTCTTACTTATTTATAAGAGAGCGTTGGATTTTAAAATTTATTGAGTTTCACGGGGAATCGCATGTCTGCGAAAGCTGCAAATACTACCGAAGCAAAAACCAAACAAGAAGAAGGCGGTGACGGCCCACTTCTTGATTCCCTCGGCGCCGCCGTTAAAAAAATGCTCGCCAAAGGCAAAGAGCGCGGCTTCATCACATATGATGAGTTGAATACCGCTCTGCCACCAGACAAGATGTCGTCTGAGCAAATTGAAGATACCATGTCCGCTTTGTCCGAGATGGGGATTAATGTCGTCGATAACGAAGAAGTCGATGAAGATACCCCGGCGGAAGAAGAAGACGAAAAATCAGGAAATATCGACGAAAACGACACCGGGCGTACAGATGATCCGGTGCGTATGTATCTGCGCGAAATGGGCAGCGTCGAACTTTTATCACGCGAAGGCGAAATTTCTATCGCCAAGCGGATCGAAGCTGGTCGCGAAATGATGATCGGCGGCATTTGCGAAAGCCCGATCACAATCCGCTCCATCATCGAATGGCACGATGCGCTGATTAACGGTGACATTCTGCTGCGCGATATTATTGATCTGGAAACCACATATGGCGGTGGCCCCAATACCGAAGAAGTCGCTGCTGCTGAAGACGTCGATGCCGACGTCGCCGACACCGAGAGCCTAACGGCAGATATCGACAACAGTGACGATACGGACGACGACGACGAACCTGAAATCGAAGCCCCCGAAGGCGTTGATGCCGGCTCTGATGACGACGATCTTTCCGACGAGGAAGACGACGAAAACAGCGAAGAAGGTGAAGGCAGCGATGACGATTCCAATAACGACGAAAACGGGGATGAAAACAATGTCTCTCTCGCCGCTATGGAAGAGCAAATCTTGCCACAAGTTGTCGAGACATTCGAAAAAATCGCCAAGACTTATGACAAGATGCATAAGGCTCAGGAACAACGGCTCAGCACGTTAGGGAAAGGTGAAAAAGTCTCTTCCACAATCGAACGCCGCATTGAAAAATTGCGTCACGAACTCGTGGAATTGATGGAAGGTGTTCACCTGAACAACAGCCGTATTGAAGAACTGATGGATCACCTTTACGGTCTCAATAAAGCCTTGATGAACTGCGAAGGGCGACTGTTACGTTTGGCGACAGGCTGTCGTGTTTCACGTGCAGACTTCCTCAAACAACATTACGGCCATGAGCTTGATCCCAACTGGCTGGAACGCGTTTCTGAACTGCCGGCTAAAGGCTGGCAGCGGTTTGCAGAACGCCATCACGAAGAAATTGTTCAACTGCGTGATCGTATGACACAAGTTGCTGGTGAAGTTGGCCTGCCGATTCAAGAATACCGCCGTATCGTTTCCACCGTTCAAAAAGGTGAACGTGAAGCCAATCGTGCCAAAAAGGAAATGATCGAAGCCAACTTGCGACTGGTTATTTCCATTGCTAAAAAATATACCAACCGTGGCTTGCAATTCCTCGATCTTATTCAGGAAGGCAACATTGGCCTGATGAAGGCCGTCGATAAATTTGAATACCGTCGCGGTTATAAGTTTTCAACCTATGCCACATGGTGGATCCGTCAGGCGATTACCCGCTCTATCGCCGATCAGGCCCGTACCATCCGTATTCCGGTTCATATGATCGAAACTATCAACAAACTTGTGCGCACATCGCGCCAAATGTTGCATGAAATCGGTCGCGAACCCACACCGGAAGAACTGGCCGAAAAACTGTCCATGCCGCAGGAAAAAGTGCGCAAGGTGCTGAAAATTGCCAAAGAGCCGATCTCTCTTGAAACCCCCATCGGGGACGAGGAAGATAGTCACCTGGGCGATTTCATTGAGGATAAAAACGCCGTTCAACCGTTGGATGCGGCTATTCAGTCCAACCTGCGGAATACAACAACACGTGTCCTGTCCTCACTGACACCGCGTGAAGAACGTGTCTTGCGCATGCGTTTCGGTATCGGGATGAACACGGATCATACATTGGAAGAAGTCGGCCAACAGTTCTCCGTTACACGGGAACGTATCCGACAAATTGAAGCCAAAGCCCTGCGTAAACTTAAGCACCCAAGCCGTTCACGCAAGCTACGCAGCTTCCTTGATTATTAAACGATAAAAATCGTCCTTCTAAGACTTGACGTGGCGTGAGTTTCCTTTAAATTCACGCCACTTGTCTTTGGTAAGGGGCAGTAGCTCAGTTGGTTAGAGCCGACCGCTCATAACGGTCTGGTCGGGGGTTCAAGTCCCTCCTGCCCTACCAAACCTCTTTTATTTAGTGGTTTCAATAGCTTACAACCTCCTGAACCATAACGGTTCTGGGGTTGTTTTGCTATGTGCACATGGCATTGGTGCTGTCGGTGGTAGGCCAGAGTGTGACACAAAAGTGTGTCACATCAGGTGCCGATTATGAGCCGGGTAGCGGGTCTATATCGGCGTGGAAACGTCTGGCAATACCGTGTCCGGGTGCCGATGGATATACGGTTAATTTTGAACCGTGAATTCATCAGACGGTCTTTAAAAACAGCGGATTACGGTGAAGCATTACGTCGGGTAAGAACGGTGTCATATGACATTGCAATGATGTTTGATGATGTTCGTCGTAATGGTGATGGGGTC